>SDBU01000061.1_pt1 | contig 138267 bp, 103 predicted proteins | sample 2277071 | NCBI WGS metagenome assembly SDBU01 (sample SAMN10397929, study PRJNA504765) | marine sediment metagenome | isolation source: marine sediment core GS08_GC12, 126 cmbsf | place: Arctic Ocean: Gakkel Ridge, Loki's castle | collected 2008
TACTTCTCCTTCTTCGCCCTCTTTATCTGCCTCTTCTTCACCTTCTGTTTCTTCTTTACCTTCGCCTTCTTCTTCGCTTTCGCCTTCTTCTTTACCTTCGCCTTCCTCTTTCCCTTCACCTTTACCTTTACCTTCGCCTTCGACATCGCCTTCGTCACCCGCTACTTCGCCTACATCTTCTGTATCGCTCTTTTTGGCATGTTTTAACTTTTTTTCAACCCCTTTAATTTCTTCAATCAATGCAGCTAACTCACCCTTATGTGCCTTTAATCTTTTTAAAACCACCTCTTCTTTTTCCATATAAAGAGAATCTGACACGCTTAAATGGCTCCAAAATTTATGCAATTTCTCTTCTTTCGCAAGAACTTTCTTTAATGTTTTCACTTTTTTAAGCAATTCACCTTTTTCCGTCCCTAATCCCATTTTTACTTGAGGAGTTTCCAATTCTACTTTTTTTTCTTGAGTATCGCCCCCATCAGCAGCACCGGACAACAATTTTGCCGCGTCTAGCTTAACATCAATTTTCCGCTTAACAACCATCGGCTGCTGCCAGCGATTACTAAAATAATTCTCCGTTTTTTTCACTTTCGAATCAGCAAAGAATAATGATTCAAAATAAGATTGAACCTGGTCTTGTGAAATCCGATTTTGACCACCGGCTGAGGCAAGCATCAGCTTTAGGTCCGTTTTTGGTACAACTTTAAAATCAACCAGGGATGAGCCAGATCCTGCCAGGTTTAGTTTAAGCGATACCTTGGGTACGCCCAAAAATATCGGCCCGGCGACAACTAAAATCAACGCTGATAAAAACAGTGTAAATAAAAAACGCCGGCCAAAATTTATATTAGTAACAATATATTGACTCTCTTCCGTATCAAAATTTGAAATAACCTGTGTTATTTGCATCAGAAAAAGAGCTGCGAAAAGAGCACTAATCAAAAGCATCGCATGTAGCCGCGCGGGAATCCCCAAGGGCAAAGATGTGGAAAAAATTATCAGGAAAATACTTTCAAAATGAATCAAATTCATCTTCGGTTTGTCTTCAATAAAAAAACAACTGATGACCATCGCAATGAGAAATAAACGCATCAGTAAAGGCAATGCGGTATGCTCCATCGGAAGCCTGAGTAAGATAAAAAAAACAACAACCGCCATGATCAGTCCGGCAACTCTTCGCCAATAATGTTTCACGTCCATTGTCACGTAAAAAGTAAACAAAAGACCAATTCCAAAAAGAATAGCAAACGAGAGCATTTGCCAGTTACCCAATACCGCGGAGATAGAAAAAACCGCAGCCAGGCATAATAAGTAGGTCGAAAGATAATATGCGATTTTTAATTTCTTATATTCCATAACAATCTTACTTCATAAAATGCTGTTTTAAATCATCCTTACAATCAATGAAATATACATTTAAACTTAACTCGCTGAATACACCTTTAAGAGAAACTTGTTTTTTTGCTGTCTTTTTTGTCTTAGCATCGGAAATAAAGGTTGGCGTGTTTAAAATAATCGGGATAATTCCGCTATTTTTTCGCAGTTTTAAATAGCGCAGGAGGCGGACCAGGGTTTGATCAAAATTATTCGTAATAATAATCAAACTCGAACTTTGCGGGATCACCCACTGATGCCGGGCAATGATTTCCGGCAGCGGGATATCCCCATTGGGACTAATAACCGCCAGCTTCTCAAGTATTCGATAAAAATGTTTTTTTCCCTTTTTAATCCCGCTATAGAAAGGCACAGCGGCAGAAGTAATAATCCCAAAAGAAGCACTTTTCATTAACAAATGATTCGCTAAGGAAGCCGCAATCTTTACGCCATATTCAAACGTTGTATCTTTTCCGTATCCGGCGTTATTAGACTTCGCCGCATCAAGGATGAGCAGCGCTTTCCACTGGGAACTTTGCTCAAAATGCCTCACCATCAGCTCCCCTAAACGGGCTGAAGACCGCCAATGAATCCGCCGCCAGCCATCGGCCTGGGTATATTCCCTGATCCCATAGAATTCTTCATAATCGCCGCTGATTCGTGTCGTTTGCTCGCCAAAGCGCGGCGCCAGACGTCCCAGAATAAATGGTAATTGCTGGACATGAAAAATGCGCGGATAAACAATCAACGTTGAATAAACCGGTAGATTTTTTTGAAAATAGAAGAGACCTAATGGCTCAAAAATTTTCACTCGAAACGGCCCGATTCGATAACACCCGCGCTTATAACAATACTCTTGATAAGAAAATTCTGATTTTCCCTGTGGCAGTCCATTAAAAAAAATTGTTTTTTGTTGCCGCTGAGGCGCTCCGGCGCTAAATTCATCGGTTACTTCTATTGATTGGTCAAGCAAGGCGATGCGGTTGCGAATTTTTATCGAAACATTGACAATATCATCTTCATAAGCCTGGGGGGGTATTTGGCGGGTTATTTCAATATTCAAAAACAGTAACCGGGAAAGTAAAAAACTTAAAATTATTAATCCGCTACTCACCGAAAAAGCAAGATACACCCAAACTAATTTGCTGATCCAAGCTCCCAGCAAAAGAAACAAAGTAAAGAAAAACATAAAAATTGCTCTTCTTGTAGGCATAATTTCCTCTTAGAGGGGAACACTCACCCCACGCAAGACTTCTTCGATAACGTTTTTTTTAATCCTCCCTTCGACCTGGGCTTCCGTCTTTAATACAATCCGATGAGATAAAGCATACAAAGCCAAATTCTTTATATCATCAGGCATGACAAAATCTCGTCCATCCAACAAAGCCATCGCCCGGCTTGTCTTCATAAGCGCAAGCGAACCACGCGGACTAGCACCAAGCAAAACATCGGGATGGCAGCGCGTTGCCCTAACAATATTACTAATAAATCTAATCAAATCCTCAGAGATATAAATTGACATTGCCTTTTCTTGTAACACCTTTATTTGCTCTAAATCAGTCACACTTTCTATCTCTTCTATGGGATGGGATTTTAATTGTTTGGAAACAATCAATGACTCTTCCTCGAGCGAGGGATATCCTACCGCTATTTGTAAAATGAACCTATCCAACTGTGCTTCCGGAAGAGGATACGTGCCATGAAATTCTATTGGATTCTGGGTCGCGATTACAAAAAATGGCTCGGGCAATTGATAGCCGACGCCATCAATGGTAACCCTTGACTCCTCCATCGATTCAAGCAAACCGGATTGTGTTCTTGGGGTGGCGCGATTGATTTCATCCGCTAAAACAATATTGGAAAAAATCGGTCCCGGCCGCGGTTCAAACTCCTGAGTTTTTTGGTTATATACGGACACGCCGGTGATATCAGATGGCAAAAGGTCAGGTGTAAATTGCAGGCGTTTAAAAGCAGCATTTATAGATTTAGCAATCGCGCGCGCTAACATCGTCTTCCCTAAACCAGGCACGTCCTCGATCAAAACATGTCCTTTACTTATTAACGCGGCCAGACACAATTTTATCGTGCTTCTTTTGCCGACAATAACATTTTGAATATTTTTTATTAAACGTCCAATTATTTCCTTTGCTTCCATATTTTTCTCCTTTCTCGCTCAGGGCACCGCTTAAGGCGCAAAGAAAAGCTTAAGCGCTCTCGCTTAACTTAAGCCTTAACGCATTACCGATCAAACGCTTTTCTCTTGCTTTTATTCGTTTTCAAATGCGCACCCCGAATTAAACAATTTTTTAAATTTTTTACAACAAATTTTAATTGCTCTTGTTTGAGGTGGGGATACATCGGTAAACATAGCACTTCTTTAGATATTCTTTCGGCAACCGGAAAGTCACCTTTTTTGTAGCCCAGATCCTGATAGGCTCGCTGGAGATGCAGGGGGCAATGATAGGTTATACTCACGCCTATCTTTTTCCTGCGTAACTGCTTATATATGTTATTGCGTTTTCCTTTTATTATCCGCAGCGCATATATATGAAAGACACCGCGGGCATAAGATTCTGCAGCGGGAAGAATAATATCCGGACAATCTTTTAATCGCTGCGTATAAAGACGGGCTTTTGTTTGCCGCTGTTTATTGTCACGATTTAAAAACTTGAGCTTTACGCTCAAGACCGCGGCCTGGATGCCATCAAGGCGGGAGTTATATCCTTTTATGTAATGTAAATAACGGTTCCGGCCACGCCGCCCCTGGTCCCGCAACATTAGCAGTCGGGCAAAGATGTTTTTATTATTTGTAACCACCATCCCCGCATCACCACAAGCGCTCAGATTTTTCGTCGGATAAAAGCTAAAACACCCGATATCGCCAATCGCGCCGGCGACCTGCCACTTTCCTCTCTGGTTCCGCCATAATGCTCCATGGGCCTGCGCGGCATCCTCGATAAGTTTAATCTTATATTTTTTTGAAATTTTTAAAATTGAAGCCATCTCAGCCGGCTGACCATAAAGATGCACCGCGATTATTGCCTTTGTTCTTTTACTTATCTTTTTCTCTATTTGCCGGGGATCGATATTGAACGTGCGCTTATCAACATCGACAAAAATCGGCTTTGCCCCGGTATAAGAAATAGCCAGCGCTGTAGCAATATATGTATAAACCGGACAAATTACTTCATCTCCCGGCCCAACTCCCAAACTTAACAAAGCTAAAAACAATGCGTCGGTTCCCGAATTTAGACCAACCGCATATCTTACCTTACAATAATCAGCAAATTCTTTTTCAAAAGAACGCACCGGCTCTCCTAAAATAAATTTGCCGGAGTGCAAGACATCCTTTATCGCCAACTCTAATTTTTTATTTAAAAACTTATTATCTGATTTTAAATCTATAAACGGAACATTCATAATAGCCTTGCGACCGCCGCCAGTACATCTTGCGGCATTACTTCTAATAAACAATTCATGCTTTGACAAGGTGAACTTCTAAAATTTTTATAGCATGGTCGGCAGGATAAACTTTTGCTCAACACAATATGGCGGCTGTCGTCACCCACCGGACCATAAACCAACTCATCTGCCGGCCCAAAAATCGATACAGTTTTTACATCAAGCGCGGCGGCCATATGTAGTGGACCGCTGTCATTACCGATAAAAAGCTTAAAATTCCCGATTAATGCCGCCAATTGCCCGAGACTTGTTTTGCCTGCGGCATTGATAAGTTCTTTAGCGCCAATAAGATTCTCAAGCTTTAAACTTTCTTTTTTATCATTTTCCGTACCCAGTAAAATTATTTTTGCTTTGTATCGCTCAATAATTTTTTGGACAATGTTAGCAAAATATTCAATCGGCCATTGTTTTTTTTTGGCTTTTGCCCCCCAGCTTGAACCGCCAAAAGCAGAAATCCCGATTAACGGCACAGAGCATTTTACTTCATTTTCCTTTAAAAAACCGGCTGCCCATTCTTCATCTTTTTTATCTACTTTAAGCTCTAATTTTCTGGCAAAAGTATCAATCCCTAATTTTCCAATCAAATCATAATAATAATCAACAACATGTTTTCCGGCAAAACCATTTAACTCTATCTTATCCGTTAAGAAGCGCCCGCGACGTTTATAGTCGAACCCATAGCGCTGCCTTACCCCAATCAGCATTAAAACAAAACTATAGTGATTCACGAGAGAAAGATCCAACGCTAGATCAAACTTTATTTTTCTTAAGTGCCCCAGCGCGCCGAGCAAATAGCTTAAATGGGCAAGCCGGGAGATCTTTTTGATTTTTTTCAAGTCACCCCGGCTATAGAAAAAAAGTTCATTTATATCCGGGTTGTTTTTTAAAATCGGCCCAACCTGGCGATTGCACAAAAATCCAATAAAGCTATCGGGATACTTTATTCTTAATGCGCGCGCAACCGGCGTTGCAAACAACACATCCCCGATCCCAAAAGGATTTATAACCAGAATCTTTTTCATCTTTAAAAAAATGCCCTAAAGCCCTTTAAGAACACGGCCAACATTTACATATTTATTTATCAAGTCAATAACTAGCTTTGTCTTTATCCTATCACGCGGCCTTATTTTCACCTTTAAACCGTGCACGCGGGAAGCCGCAGTATATGTATCATCTTTTACCAAAAGCACGGGAATACACGTACCCCTTACCAATTTCATTACCGAATGATGCGGAGTTATGCCGCCGGTTAAAATCAATCCGGCAACCGAAGGTCCATCTTTTCCATAGACTAAATGTATACTAACCGCAGTTAAAATTATATCTTCTCTATCACCCGGGGTAATTATCAAGCTCCGTTTTCCTATATAATTTAAAGCATCATGGGGTTCCATTGCTCCAATAATAATCTTCTCAACCAGATTGTTCATATATGAGGCCCCAGAGAGAACTTCAGCTTTTATTTCTTCCTGAATTTGTAATATTGTCGGCCGACTTAGACTTTTCTCGTAAGGAATCACGCCCAGGACAGTTAGCCCATGTCTGGCTAACCCTTTTCTGACTAATAAATTCACTTTTTTAAATTTATTCGGCAAAACTTTGTTTACAATCACCCCGATTATCGGAACCCCTTCTTTATCAAAAAGAGCTTTGTTTAATAAAATTTCATCTATCGGCCGCCCAATCCCCCCCGAGGAAATCAAAATCACCTTTGACTTCAATAATTTGGCCACCCGGGCATTAGACAAATCGAAAACCGACCCGACCCCGGCATGCCCGGTCCCTTCGATAATCACCAGATCATTATCCTTGGCTATTTGTTCAAACGAATCCATAATCTGCTTTACTAATTTTGTCTTATCTGCTTTTCTGATATATTTCTCGGTAAAGCCCCGTTCGACCGCAATCGGGCTCATATCCTTCAGCGTTTCCTTCATCTTGTAGACATGGTCAATAAGAATAGAATCCTCATCAATCTTATATCCTTGCTCGATGAGATAACGTTGCCCGACCGGCTTTATAAAACCAATCTTCTTAAAACTTTTCTTTAAACAATATATAAGCCCCAGACTTACCGTTGTCTTACCATCGTTTTGCTGGGTCGCCGCGATAAAAATTCTTTTACTCATCGGGACTTTCTCCTCATTTCCTTTATATAATTCAGACAATAATTGTCCTCATTCAGGAGAACATTCGTGGATAGGATTGTATCATGGATCAGTTCATCAACCGGATCAATAATCACCGCATCTATACCCAATACCCGCACTTCAGCCAGCAAAGTTGCATTTATAATCTTGCGCTTCGGTAAACCGAAACTAACATTGCTCAGACCACATATTGTCTTAAGTCCCATTTTTTTTACTTCTTTTAAGGATTCTAAAAAAATCACCGCCTGTTCCGGCTGGGTACTTACCGGCTGCACCAAAAGGTCAAAATAAACAGCATCTTTAGAAATCTCAAAACGGGTAAGTTCATCGATTATCTTTTTTACAATTGCAAGTCTTTCCTCCGTGGTTTTAGGAATTCCGCTTTCATCCAAAGTTAGGGCAACAACCCGGGCATTATATTTTTTAACTAACGGCAGAATCGAGCTGATTTTATCCTTTTCCAAACTTACCGAATTTACAAAAACTTCCTCCCCGTTTAATAAAGATAGGCCTTTTTCAATCGCCAGCGGATTGGGACTGTCCAGACAAATCGGGATATCGCTAATTTGACGAATAGTGGCGATTAACCATTCTAAATCAGCAAGTTCATTTTTAAGACTCGGCGCACAGTTTATATCTAAATAATGCGCCCCCGCATCGATTTGGATTTTAGCTTCATTTTTTATGAACTCAGCATTTTTAACTGAGACCGCCTCGCCAATTTTTTTACGTGAACTATTAATTCGTTCGCCGATAATTATCATTTGCGCAATTTCCCGCTTAAAAATTTAGACCAAAGACTTACACCTAAAGACAAAAGACTAAAAACTTCAAGGTCTTAAAGGTTAGGTATTGGTCTGTGGTCTATCTCAACTGCTTATCGTATGCGGCCTCTATGGTTTTGACAAAATTAGTAAGTATGAGGTTCGCCGGGGTCGCCAAGTTGTAATTTTTCGCCTGCCGCACAATTGCCCCATTTATATAATCTATTTCTGTTTTTTTTTGTTTCAACACATCCTGCAACATTGAAGAAACATTACCAGCCGTCGCCCGACACACAGATTCAACCTTTTGGATCGGATCATCGTATATTAGCTTTATTCTTTTTTTCTTGGCAACGCGTACCGCTTCGGAAACAGCGATCGCCATTATCTCCCGGGTGCCCCAAAATTCAGTAAGCCGACCGTTATTCAGCCGCGTAATCGCGGTTTGAGCATTGATGCCAACATTGATTATCAATTTACTCCAAATCAGGCTATTAATATCTTTGGAAAGCCGGGTATTAAAACCAGAAGCGTTAAAAATTTCTCTGATCCTGCGCATGGCAACACTAAATTTACCATCCATTCTGCCAATTACGGTGTCGCCTTTTCCGGCATGACGAATATGGCCTGCGCTGAGCAAGGTTGCCCCATGCGAGGTGACCCCGCCTAAAACTCTATCCCGGCCAACAAACTCTCCAATAATTTCTATATTTCCAAGACCATTCTGAAGCGTAAGCACATTAGTCTCTTTATCCATTAACGGCTCGATTGCTTTAATCGCAACCTCTGTGTCATATGATTTCACACAAATTATAATAAGATCACAGCCCTTGATCTCTTTCGGGTGAGCGGTAATATTCACCTTTACATTAAACTCCCCGCTGATTCCTTCGACCTTTATCCCTGACTCTCTTATTCTTCCGGCCCGCCTTGGATTTTTATCCAGAAACCAAACTTCGGCGGCTTTTTTTCTCGCCAAAAAGGCACCAAACAAACATCCAACCGCTCCCGGACCAACAATTACAACACGCATCGCTCACCTCTTAAAAAAGACAACAGACCACAGAAACAGATAAAACATTTCAGTAATGATCAGCAATGAGTAGAAAAAACTAAACTTAAAAATACCTCTTTGAGCGGCGATTTCGAGCGTTATTTTAGCAGGCCTGCCTGCCGCAGGCAGGGACGCCAAAATAGCGAGAACGCGCGGCCGGGACGGCACGAGGCCGTCACGGGCTTAGCGCAAAGAGGTGTTGTTAAGTAAACCTCGTTAGAGAAAACTTCGTCCTCTAACCGTCTGCGCTGACGGTGGCTTTCTCTAACGGGGTAAGCTCACGATCTTGAGTCTGATGTGTCATTGAACTACTTTTTTGCTTTTGCCTTATCCAAAAAACTACTCATTGCTTTAGCCGCAATTTCCCGGCAGCCAAGCCCGAAGGCTAAAGCCAAAGCCAATCCGATCGAACCGAGAATAATCGTAATAAACTGCGAAAGAACCGTGATCCCAATCTTGAGTTGTTCTAAGGCAATGATTACGGCGAAAATTACAATTATGGTATGGGTAAGTAGGCCCATTCCCCGGGCGTGGGTTAATCCAGCATTGTTTGCGGTAGTTTCAACTATCTTTCTCAAAAATACCGCTAACAAAGCGCCAATAACCAAAACAATCAACGCCGCAATGACATTGGGGATATAAAGAACTATTTTATCCATTAATTCCGCAACCGTCGTCAGTCCAAGGACATTAGCCGTAACCATAATCACGATCAGCATCAGCAACCAATAAATAATCAGCGCAATCAAATCTGACAAGGTATACTTTATTTCACCTTTAGACAAAAACTTAGCAATTCCTGCCCGCTCTGAAAGCTTATCTAGCTTAATCGCTTTTAAAACTCTGGACACCAAGCTCCGTACGGCCTTAGAAATCATCCAACCAATAACAACTACCAACAATGCCACGATCCCTAAAGAAACAAAGCCAACGATTTTTTGTAGCATTTCCCGAGCTGGATCAAAAAATAATGTTTCCATTACCCCTCCTTCCTCTTTTCAAACTTTAATTCTTTTAGTTGATCTGCTTTCATCTCAAAAACATGTTCTGGCGCCGGAAATTTTCCTTCTTTTACTTCCTTTATATAATTCTCGATCGCCTTGTTCATCTCTTTTGACAAATTAGCATATTGTTTTACAAATTTCGGCACAAAACGACCGTAAAGTCCGACCAGATCATGTGTAACTAACACCTGAGCATCACATTCCGCGCCGGCGCCGATACCAATTGTCGGTATTTTTAATCTTTTAGTAATTAATGCCGCCAATTTGTCCGGAACGCATTCAAGCACAATACTAAAACATCCGGCTTCTTCTAAGTCCTCTGCTTGTTGGGAAATTTTCTTTGCGGCCTCAGAACTCTTGCCCTGAACTTTAAGCCCCCCGAGCATGGTTGCTGTTTGCGGCGTAAGGCCGAGATGCCCCATGACTGGAATCCCCGCGCCGACAACGGCCTTAACCATCTTGATTACCTGCTCATTCCCGCCTTCCAGTTTTACGGCATCGGCGCCGGCTTCCTTAATAAATCTTCCGGCATTGGCCACTGTCTCCTCGACACTTATATGGAAAGACATAAACGGCATATCACCGACTAAAAAAGCATATTTCGTGCCTCTTTTGACGGCTTTTGTATGATGGATCATTTCATCCATTGTTACGGGAATTGTCGACTCATACCCCAAAACGACATTACCGACAGAATCCCCGACTAAAATCAGCTCAACACCGGCATTATCAAGGATGCCCGCCGTCGGAAAATCATATGCCGTAAGCATCGTGCTTTTTTGGCCTTCTTCTTTCATTCTTAATAAAGCAGGTATCGTAACTTTCTTTCTCTCCATAACATTCACCTCACGGGATTAGTATAACAAATCTTACCAAACATATCAATTATTTTTAAGGGAAATAGAAAATAGGAAACGCTATCCCTATTTGGGGAACATGACGTTGGGCTGGATTTACGCCTTTAGATATGAATCGCAATAAATCGTTTTGTTTAAAATAATCTCCGCCGTAAGCAGAGCCGCCGTCAACTCCTTATCCAGCGGATCCATTATTGCTCCGTCAAGACCACAAGCCATGCCCATTACAAGCGCAATCCGATTAATCAAACCTCTATTCTTTGTGCCTTGGGAAACATTAGAAAGGCCAAGAATAACCTGCGGCGCCGGCGAAGACAAAGCTTTAATCATTTTTATCGCTTCTAAAGTTTCCTTCACCTGTGCCTGGGCAACATTAACCGGTAAAATCAAGGGATCCAAAAACAGGTCTTCCTGCGGAATCCCGGCTTCCATACAAGCGGCAATTATCTGTAAGGCCAATTCTGACTTTGCCTGGGCATCTGCAGGAATACCCTTTTCACTCATCGTTAAACCAATAAGAGAGCTATTATATTTCGCCGCTATAGGCAAGATGGCTTGCAGTTTTTCCGTTTGCCCGGTCGTAGAATTAATCATGGCCTTTTTATTGCAGGCTGAGAGTCCGGCCTCAAGCACAGAAATTTTAGGGCTATCAATTACCAGCGGGACATCCGTTATTTCCTGAATCGTATTGACCAGCCAGACAACCGCATCTTGGGGATTCATCGTTGAAGGACCGGTATTTACATCAAGCATATGTGCACCGCCCTTACACTGCGCAAGCGCTAAATCCTGGATCACCTTCTTATTTTTTTCTTGAATTGCCTTGGCAACATCCTTAAATAAACCATTAATCCTTTCACCAATAACTAGCACACGCTCCTCCTTTAATGAGCACGTGATTTATGGAACAAAGTGACATAACTCACTGTGCGCCTGCCTGCCGGCAGGCAGGAATTAAACCCTTGACATTTTGCCTCAGGAAATGACGTTATAATCTTTTCTGAAGCAGTATTTCACATCGATTAATCAAAATGTCAAGGATCAAATTCAGGCAACAGGTTTATGTTCACTACATTCCATAACCCTATGCTTCATTTGACATCAAAGAACTTATCATCTTTTTCGTTATCGCTATTGCCTTGGGATGACGCATGATTAAGATGTCCGCTCCCGCCAATAACGAGGCCTGCGCCGTAACTGCCTCCCACAAAGGACCCCTCTCTTTTTCATCCCCCCAAAGAGGCATCTGCTCTTGTGTCGATTTTGCCTCCTTAGAACGCCAGGCTTCTTTGCCCGGAAAAACAATAAACGGCATGGCGAGCATCTTATCGCCGCCTAAGGCACCGATCCGCGCTCGCTCCATAATTGAATAACAATATTCCAATCCGTAACCTAAACCACCTGTTGTTGGATCGATTACAATCTTATCCGAAGCAAATCCCATATCAGAAATCAACACATTAATCTGCTTAGCAATATTAATATCGATTGGTGATTCAGCAACTACGCAATGCCCATCAGCAGAGGCACAGGCGACGATTGTTTTATAATTATCCTGGGTCGCCTTACCTAAGAGAACATTCTCTCCTTTTGCCGCTTCACTAATTGCCGGCAATATCTCATTATCTTTTTCATCATTTCCACAGCCGATAATAATCAGCGGCGTTGCGGTTGCCGCCAGTACATCTTTGACTATTTTTGCACACTCAGCCGCTGACGTATTTTTATTATCCGGATGGGCCCCGACAAACGTAAGACAAATTAAATCAGCCTGATGAACTTGTTCACATTTTTTGGCCCACTTTACCGGATCGCTATAGACATCCTTAAACGGCTCACGCACCACCTCCGGCCATTCCTCGGGAGCAACATCCTGTATTTCCCAGGCAACTACCGGTGCATAGGGCATCTTACCTTCAAAATGCATAAAGGGTAAAGTTTCTTCTCCGCCGACATGAACATTTTTTGCCCGGGTCCCGCCCTCTGCTTTTGTTTTACCGATCGTAAGTATGTTTACTTTGCTCATCCATTTTTCTTTGACCAGCTCCATAGCGATCTCTCCCTTTTCGGTTATAAGTCAAGCATAATATAAGAAACCACCTGCCTGCCGGCAGGCAGGGATACCAGTAACCCGGCCGCTATGTTTTTTTAAAGCCAGGAAACTTTTCCAAATCAGTATGCGGCAAAAATAACGCCTTTGTATATTCATCCATGAAAAGATTATCAACACTTAATTCGAAATAAGTCATCCTTTTAGCTATTTCATTAATCTTGCTTAATGCCTCATAATGCAAAAGCGCAAGTCTGGCTCCGGCCAGCGAACTGTTACCGATAAATTTAAACTTCTCACGTGGTAGCTCCGGCAAAAGGCCGATTGAAATGGAATTTTCAATGTCCAAATAATTACCAAAACCTCCGGCAATATAAATACATTTTATTTTTTTAAAATCAAACCCCATGTTCCTGATTAAGACAGAAGCTGCCGCAAATATTGCGGCCTTGGAACGAATTAAATTTTCAATATCCGTTTCAGTAATAACAATATCTTTTTCATTTGCCGACTCATCAGCAGATACTAAAACATACTCCCGACACAATTCTCCCCGCCGCAAACGAGGATCCTGGATTTCTTTAAATTTACCGGCTTTATCAATTATCCCTGACCTTAAAAGACAGGCCAAAAGATCAATCAATCCGGAACCGCAAATCCCCCTTGGTTTCGCGTTGCCAATCGTAACGTACTCCATCGATTTTGTTTTTTCATTACAAACTATCTTTTGGATCGCCCCTTTTACCGCCCGCATTCCACAGCAAATCCCGCTTCCCTCAAAAGCAGGTCCCGCACTGGAAGAGCAGGAAACCAGCCATTCCCTGTTACCGAGTACTATTTCGCCATTTGTTCCGACATCTATAAAAAGAGAAATATCATCACGGTCGCAAATTCTACTGGCTACAACTCCGGCGGTTATATCTCCACCGACATAGCTTGAAACTCCGGGCAGGCAGAGCAAAAGACCGCGCGGATTTATTCTTATCCGGGCTTCAATCGCTCTGATCACCGGAACAAAATTAGCTGTAGGCACATATGGCTCACGCCGCAAATAGGTCGGATCTATGCCGAGCAAAAGATGGGTCATCGTCATATTGCCGGCACACATCACCGCAGTTATATCACTCAATTTTATTTTGTTTGCCTTAACCAGCGAAATTATCAATTCATTTATATTATCGACAACAACATTACGCAATTTTTCAAGGCCTTCCTCGCGGCTGGCATAAATGATACGCGAAATTACATCGGCACCAAAATTTGCCTGCTTATTATAAGTAGCCTGCGCGCCCAAAATCTTTTCTCTATTTAAGTCAATCAGCTCGGCAACCACCGTCGTCGTTCCCACATCAACCGCTATCCCATAATCTCGGCCCGAAGTATCACCCGGCTCGATTAATACAACCTCTGTGGTTTGGTTTCGTTTGCCCAACAAAACCGTAATTTCCCAGTTTGAATTTCTCAGTAACTTACCTAGTTTTTTTAAGTTAGCCAGGCCGGTCTGCATAATAGAAATTGGCCACTTGCGTCTTATTTCACGAAAAACTCTTTGCAAGTCACTAATATTATCATCCAAAGTCGGGGGCGGGAGTTTTAAAAATACCTTTGTCGCCAGCGGACTATGCTCAAAAATCTTACCTTCTCCCAAGAGATCCGTCGCAATAACTTCTTCGGCGCGTGAATAGAAATTGAATAGCTGAGTTTCCTTTTCTGTATCGGTTAATGGGATTATTTCCTCCAGACGAACTTCCTGGGGTATTTCTACTTCTAGATCAGTCAAGACATAAGTCTTGCAGGCGAGCACATATCCTTTTTGAATTTCTTCGCGGGACAACAAAGTGGTCGGTGGCGTCTTGACATTCCCCCTTCTGATTATAACCTTACACTTGCCACAAACACCTTCTCCGGCACAATCCGAATTAAGGCTGATCCCTGCGGTTTGGGCTATTTCCAGAAGATTATCATCACCTTCTGTTTCGACTATCTTTTTATCGGGATAAAAGATTATCTTCACTCTCATCCTTCGCTTTAACTAAATTTTTTAAAAAAGCCGGGATTCCGGAAGATTCCCGGGGACCAACAATAACCTTCCAGCCTGAATCTTCTTCCAGCTTTCCGCTTAATACAGAAACATATCCGGGTATAATCAAGGAATGATGTTTCAACTGCGATTCAACGCCGCTCACCTTTAAAGCTGCAGTTATCTTCTCAACCGTAAACTTTTCTGCCGCCCAGGCGGTTAATACCGAGGTTCCTTCCGTATCAACAACAAGAATTCTACTCGGAATCCTGCTCGCTTCAACATCACCTTCTACCGTAAAATAGGTGAGCGAAAAGTTTGTTGTAATCAACAGCGGAGAATTTTCATCCACCGCTCCAACCTCATAAAGTTTAGGTTCAACTTGGATTGGTTTTTGCGGATCGGTATAGATATTTTGCCTTAAGGTTAACAGTGCTAAAATCTGCCAGTTCTCGGCATCCTTTAAGACCACAATCGAGCCATACTTGCAAATATAGGTCGCACCTTGAGCTGCCGCAAGATAAGGCTCATCAGCCAGGCTAAAGACAATACTTGGATAACCAAAAGACCGATCGTTTTTCTTTAACGATAATCGTCTTATTTGAGTCAGATCGATTAGATTCTTTAATAATTCGGATTGCCTTACCTGTAACACAATATCAACGACCCCCGCTTGATTAGCTTTTTTCGTCAGCGCCGATAATTCATCCCGGTCCTCTCCGGCAATGGCCAACGGAACACTGTGCGCTTTTGCTATCTTTACCAACTGATCAAGATTATTCCGGGTGGCCTTATAAATAAGGGGCCGTTTATCTTTACATGCGGGCAAAACCTCACCTAAAATTTCCGGATCATCACAGCCGAGGATGAGAATTAAATCTTCGCTTAATACTTTCACTGCCCGGGCTTTAAATTTATCTTTATTTTTTGATTTACAGTTTAAAAATACCAATTCAACCTTCAAAATCTGCCCCACGCGTTCAAAAGAAAAACTCTTGATTTTATCCAACCTCCTGTTAAATGCCCCGTCCGGCAAATCGTCATCCAGCCAAATTGCAATTCCGGTCTGATGATAAAAAGTCTTTTCGTGACGAAACATTACCAGCTCATTTCCTAATTCCAACTTGTTTTCGGCTGGGCCTAAGCTTACCAGGCGAATTGGCGGAGCAGCCGATTGTTCCAAAGCCTGCTTTGCCTCATCGGAAATATAGGGACATTTTGACAGTTCTACTTTCTTCGTCGCAATCTGCATCGCAAAGGCCAAGCAGGTTGGGCTACCGCATTCAGAACAATTGGTTTTGGGCAAATACTTATAAATTTGCAATGCCGTTAGAGCCATAATTACAACTCCTTCTCCATTAAGAATAATTCATCCTATTGCCGCTAAGCTAAAAATACCTCTTTGAGCGGCGTTTTCGAGCGTAATTTTGACATGGATGTCAAAATAGCGAGAACGCGCGGCCGGGACTGCACGAAGCAGTTACGGGCTTAGCGAAAAGAGGTGTTTTTAAGCTAATTCAAAAAGCTAAATTACTCCATCACATCAACGCGGGCATAGTAAGTGCGGGATGATTCACTTTCTCAAGATATTTGAGCAGTTCTTCAGATGTAGTAGCGATCGTCTCATCTGCAATCTTATCATAAAAATCTTCTACATCTGTTTCCGCACATCTTTTCTTTAATTTATTTCCCAGGGCCTCTTTTAATTCTTTCGGCATCCAGACTAACCGCTTGATTCCCCCTTCGGCAGAAATGAATTTTTTACTAATCAAGTAAAGTTTTCCGACCCCTAAGAAACCCGGAGATTGTACGCCTCCGCCGACAGACCCGGCCAGAGTAGTAAAAGTCATACCCACCGGACTCATCCCGGAATAGTCACGATTTACAATAATAACGCCATTCGCTTCCGGCATAATCGCCATAATACATTCAAAACAACCACAAGATGTTTGCGGAAAGTTTATAAAAGAATACATACTTACGGATTCTAGGCTCTTATTCGATGCCTGATAAATAAAATCATTAACATTCTGCCAAATTCCGTTTACTTCATCCAAACATTCACCTTTTTCTATCGGCTGATTGGGGCCGGAAGGTAAAATTTCAAACGAGGCTTTTGTATCCAGCCATGAATACCCGCCGCATAAACCCAATCTTTCCGGAGTTACAATGCAGACATGATTAGGGGCAAAGCTCTGACACAAAGTACATGAATAAAACGTATCTACGCTTTCATCAGTCATATCGCTGATCCGTTCATCGCGTTCATTAAAAGATTTAATTGCCTGCGTTTTTAACTTTTCCACATCTTCTTGCTTTGTATAGATTGTCGTTTGAACTTTATCGACAATTGCTCCATATTCTTCTAATATTTTGGCCCGGATTAACACCCCCAAATGCTTTAGTCTAAATCCTTTTGCCGCGGCATCCTTACTTATTCTTATCCAGTTCATATCTCTTTGTCCGACATGCATTACCCCCATCGCGCCATTAACATAGCGATGAATCTGACGTTCCAGGATCGGCTCAAAATCTTTCTGCATCTTTCTCCCGCTAACTTCGACAATTATACCTAACGGCATCACCTTCTTCGCCTGTTTTTCAACCTGCTCTATATCCGGACCGATAAGTTCTATCTTTTCATCCTCAACATCATTTGAATCTTTCATCTTCAAAAATTCAATTGTAGTAGAAAACTTGCTTCCAAATTCAACATAGAGCTGTTCACGACGCACACGTTCGCCTTCAAACGCCGCACCATACATTACCGGAATCGGGATCTTAGCCACTTTTACCTTTATCCCCCGGATCTCGATTGACACGGGCACAATCTTTGAAAGGTCTTCTTCTTTTATCAGCGCTTCATATCCAGCAACACCGGTCGGTCTAATTTCCGGAATATCCGTATCAGCGATAATCGGAAATCCCATCGCAATCGCTCCGCCACCCGTAGCATACTTTATATCATCCAACGGACCCAAAACCAATCCAAAAGCAAATACTCTCTCTTTGCAGTAAAGCAGACATTTCTGTGCCTGACCGGCCTTTATCCCGCCAAAAGTCATTGTCGAACGTATCGCCCAGTTTAACGGGTAAATTGCCGAGAGCGTATCCCGGCCATAGGGCACAATATAATTATCCCAGCCCATTTCAACGTTTTCTTCTTTTAGCTGGTCAATAATAGACCGGCCATTGGAACTTGAACCGGCAAAGATCAAAATGCTGCGTTCCTGTAACTGACGCACAATCTTCACGGCGGTTTTATTATCCGGAGCCGCGCCTAAGATTGCCGCAAAACCAGGCATTCTTCCGTCAACAAGCTGCAGGCCTAAAGAACGCAATACGGTATCGGAAAAGAATCCGTTACACTCAGCCTGAGGTTCCTCCTCATATAAGTAGCGCAAGGCCATAATAATCTCTTCCGCCAGCAGTGTTGCAATCCCACTATCTAAAGTATTACCTAAATATGGAAGCCAAATGCGTTCTGAGGGGAGTTCTCTCGGCAGAAGACTTTTGGCATGTTCTAAAATCTTCTTGGCATCACCCAGGTTTTTTACTTCCGCCGCCAGCAAAGCATTGGCCATCGGAAAATAAAAAGCCGTTTCCGGAAATTGTACTTTTTGACTTTCTCCCTTTTCCTGAATCGCCTTCATAAGAAAAGTTTCTGCTTCTTTAACAACTGTTTGCGCACCACGCATAACAGCCGAGGCAACAATCTTAGACATACGTTTTTTCCTCCTCTTCGATTAAATCCTTAATTAATGCATAACTAAATGTTTTCGCTAACAACTCATCTTTAATCTGAGTCACATCTATCTTTTCTTTAATTAACTTTAAAAACACCCCACTATTATTAATCTTGCCAATACTGATAAATCCAACAATCCGATTATCTCTTAACATTACTTTTTTATAGATACTCTCCTGCCGATCCACCGAGATCAACTCTTCGTAAACCCCTGCTTTGGGTTTTTTGACGATCCCCATGGAAATAACCGGTAAGTCAAAAAATTCTATCGCATTCATTGCCAATGAACCATTATATCTGCTCATCTTATCCTGCCGGCCCTGAAGCTTAAGTAGTGCATTTAAACCAGCGATCTTCCCTTGCTCAACCGCTACCGGCCAGAGCGCATTAACATCCGGTGCTTCCCAGACCAGATCATAAGATTGAGCCACATCTCCGGCCGCAAAAATATTGGAAATATTAGTGCACATAAATTCATCGGTTACAATTCCTCTTTCGACTTTTATTTCTGTTTCTTTTATTAGTCTTATATTCGGCGAGACACCTTTGCCAACAATTACAATCCCACAGCCAACAACTTTACCGGTATCAAGCTTTATCGCCTTTACATCGCCATTGCCAAAAATTTCCACCGCATCCCGGCCGAGTATTATCTCTATCCCCTCGGCTTCAAAACGTTCTTTAAAAAATTCCGCTCCCTGTTCATCAAGCATCTGAGACAGGATCCGGTTTGACCGGACAATCACTTTTACTTCTAATCCCTTCTTGTTCAAGCCGTACGCGGCTTTAAGTCCGATGAGACCACCACCCAAAACACAGGCCATTCGGGAAAGTGGGACAAGATCACAAATTTTTTCCACATCTTCAATCGTACGAAATCCAAAAACGCCGTTCTTATTTATCCCTTTTAATTCCGGTGGCATTTTCGGGTGGCCACCGGTAGCGATAATCAAGCTATCATACTCGATTTTTGATTTATCATCCAGGAGAACATGATTCTTTTTCGGATTTATTTTTTCAACCTTTCTCCCCCGCAGAAGCTGGATATTTAAATCATCGTAGAACTGCCCAGTTCTGATAATCAGGGCTTCTTCCTTTAAATCTCCCGCAAGCATGTAAGAAATAAGGCAGCGGCAATACCCCAGCTTATCTTCATCCGTGATAATTATAATCTTAACCTCTTTATCCCGGGCCCGAATTGCCTCGGCCGCGTTTATGCCGGCAGCGGAATTTCCAATAATAACAATCTGCTTCATTATTTACCCTTTTGTTTAGATTTGTTAGCTTCAGACAATAGAGAGTTTTAATTCTTTACTAAGATTTTTTCTTAACTTTATCAAGCTCTTTCTCTTCGATAAAAAGAATTGCTCCGGTTGGACAAGCATGGACACAATGCGGTATTTCTTCATCCTGACACAAGTCACAACGCACGGGGATCTTTAATTTATCATTCTGTCTTATCGCCCCATAAGGACAAACCATGATACACAACCAGCAGCCCACACATTTATCCTTATTATGCTCAACAATTCCCTTTTCCTCATTAAAAGTTAAAGCGACCCCAATACAAGTATCAACACAAGGATGATCTTTGCAATGCCGGCAAGCGAGGGGGAAATTTTTACCGTGAGCTTTTTTCACATCAACCCTTGAATCAGGCTTTGGGTCTTCAAAGATTGCCTTAAATAACTCCTTTGCCTTGCTTTTACCAACGGCACAGGCAATTTCGCAGGACTTGCAACCCAGACATTTTTCTACATCATAGTATATCTTCTTCATTTTCAATTCCTCTTAAAATTCAAAACTTTTAACTTTTAACTTGCAACTGTTCCTCGTACATTACCGGCTTTAAATTCAATGCCTTTCGCTTGCGATCAATATGCTCGATCATCAGCCGGGCCATTTCTTGGGGCTCTTCAGCAAAAGCAAACTTAGCGCCCACATCCTGTTCTATGCCTTTAGTTAGATAGTCAGTCAAATTTTTGCTGCCAAGTACTGCAAAAGGCTCGGCACCAATAACTGTAAACACCCCGGAACCGACAAAATAAAAGCCGATAGTTATGGCCTTTTCGCTCATCCACTCCGGAGCCGCTCCGGCCGCGGGAATATCCGAAAGATCATTTCCTAATCCGCCTTCCTTTATAATCTCACAGGCCGCGGTTAAAATCCGGCTATTATCCACACATGACCCCATGTGCAAAACCGGAGGAATACCTACCGCGGCACAAATCTCCTGCAGACCACGTCCGGCATACTGCTCGGCAGCTTCCGGGACTAACAGCCCGGCCTTGGCGCAGGCAATAGCTGAGCATCCGGTCTGCAAGACTAGAACATCTTTTTTGATTAATTCTTTTACCAATTCCACATGATACAAATCGTGCGTTTGTTTGGGATTATTACAACCCACAACCCCGGCCACGCCGCGCAGACGACCGGAAATAATACCCTCATTTAAAGGTCGATAACTTGCGCGATATGTACCACCCAGTATCTGAAAAATAATTTCTTTGGTAAAACCAGCTACCAAATCCATACTCTGTGGCGGAATATTAACCCGCTCTTTTATCCGGTTGGGGAAATTATCGATTGCTTCCTTTATAATTTGCTTAGAAACCTCATAAGCACGTTCTTCGGAAAACTGAATATGTTTAACCCCGGGAAAACGGGCCTTAGGGCTAGTTGTGATTAATTTAGTATGGAAACAGCTTGCGATCTGTTCCAACGCCGGCATAATGCACTGAACATCAACCATCATCACCTCTACCGCTCCGGTAATAATCGCTAATTCCTGCTGCAAAAAATTTCCGGCCACCGGCACGCCTTGACGCATCAGCACTTCATTTGCCGTACAGCACATACCAACAAGGTTTATACCTTTGGCTCCTTTTTCTTTTGCCAGTTTGACTAACGCCGGATCCCGGGAAGCTTTTACCGCCATTTCCGACAAAATCGGTTCATGCCCATGCACAACAATATTTACCTGATCTTCTTTTAAAACCCCAAGATTTACCTTACTGCGGACCGGGACTGGTTTGCCCAATAATACATCCTGCAGGTCAGTCGCGATCATCGAGCCACCCCAGCCATCAGCTAAGGCACAACGCAATCCTGTAAGCATAAGATTACGATAATCATTATCAACTCCCATTGTTGTCGTATGCAGTAACTCCACAACTTCCCGATCAATACCGCGGGGAATAATACCCGTTTTTCTCCAAATCTCCTGACGTTTTTGGGGAGCGCGTTTTATAAATAAAAGCTGCCCTTTCTGTTTGCCAAATTCGCTAAGCATCAAGTTCCCAACTTCCTCGGCTATTTTATTTATATCTTTGTTGATATCAATACCAAATTCCTGAGCTAATTCTTTAAGTTTTTTCTCATCCGTAATTTCATAATCGTGAGAATGTCCTTTTTCGCCCTTTTTGTGCGCTGTGTGTTTAGCGCACATAAGTAAGGTATTCACTACATCCCGTCCGTGGTCAGAATGTGCTGAGCCACCCACGGCTATCTTTCTCGCTAAATTTCGTGCAGCAATCGTATCAGCATTCGCCCCACAAACTCCCAAACTTGCCCCTTCTCCAAACGGGTCGATTCGGCAAGGCCCCATACTACAAACCGAACAACAAACCCCCAGCTGTCCAAACCCACATTGCGGCTGCATTTCTTCTAATCTATCCCAAACTGTTTGGATACCTTCTGCTTCGGCCTTTTTCAACATTTGTTGACTGGCTAAATCGATACTTTTCTGCTCTATCTTGCTCATCTTACCTCCATTGCTTTATTATAATCATTATCGTTTGTAAGAAAATAGCGCAAAAATTCTCTTTGAGCGGCGCTTTCGAGCGTGATTTTGGCAGGGATGCCAAAATAGCGAGAACGCGCGGCCAGGACTGCAGAATGCAGTCTCGGGCTTAGCGAAAAGACGTGTTTTTGCGCTATTTAACATACCATCTTTATCAACACATCTTCCGAATTATACAGTTTTTTAGGGTTTAGAATTTAGTGTTTAGAACTTATTTTACAATTTTTACAGGCCGGCGGCATCCAATACAAGCGGAACTTTATTGTCCCAACCGATGGGCATAATATGCACACCCTGACATAAAGGCCTTAATGCTTTAATCAAACCTGCGGCAATCTCAACACAGGTCGCAACTTTATCCTGTGTTTCTTTCATCTTTTCGATTAGCTCATCGGGCACAAGTACCCCGGCAACATTTTTATTCATATATCTGGCCATGCCCGCCGACTTCAAGAGAACAATACCCGCCATTATCGGAACTCCAAATTTCTTGGCTTTGTCGACAAAATTTTTGAATTTATCTACTTCATACACCGCTTGAGTTTGGAAAAATTGAGCTCCGGCTTCTATCTTTTTTTCCATCTTTATCAGCTCCGGCTCTAAGGAATCCGCTCCCGGATTCACAACCGCACCCGCAAAAAATTTCGGATTCCCCTTTAACTCCTTACCCGCTAAATCTTTACCAGACTCTAAAATTTTTAAAGTCTGTAAAAGCTGAACGCTATCCAAATCAAAAACTGGTTTTGCCTGCGGATGATCCCCCAAGGAAGGATGATCTCCGGTCAGCACCAATACATTTTCGATACCAAAAACAGCAGCACTTAATAAATCAGACTGTAAGGCCAAACGATTTCGATCGCGGCAGGTAATCTGAAATACCGGCTCAAAACCCCGATCAAGTAAAAGCTTGCAGGTAACTAAGGCCCCTAAACGCATCACTGAACTCTGCAAGTCAGTCACGTTAATCGCATCAACTCTACCGAGTAAAGATTCATTCTCCGCTAATACTTTTTCTATGTCTGTGCCTTTCGGCGGACCAATTTCACTCGTAATTGCGAACTTATTTTTTTGGAATACTTCTAATAATTTTCCCATCCGTCACTATCCATCCTTGCGATCATTTGGCAACTCAGTCTTCAGAGAACGCCTTCTTGGTTTAATAATCATAGAATAATCTTTTAGCGGCTTTATAAGTTTAATTTTATCTAGCTGGTCTAAATCTTTAAGGCGATTGTAAATTAAGATCCAGGCACAATCGCGATCCCGATCAACCTCACATTTGCCATCTTTTACTCCGCCGCAGGGACCATTTAAAATTCCTTTTGAACATCGGGTCATCGGGCATATGCCGCCGGTAAAATTCAACACGCAATCACCGCATAAAGAACAATATTCGAAGAAGTCATTTGCCGCGGTTACCGCGCCGCCAAAAAGCGTATCGCAGCAGGCAACAATCAATCCCTTAAACCGTGCATTTTCAAGAACCGACTGGACCCCTAAACCACAAGCCATCGCCAGCACACAATCCGCCTCCTTCAATCGGGGACGCACTTTGGCAACTTCGCTTTTAATCTGGCTCGCAATACAGGGCGCACTGGGAATAATAAACCCGAGCACTTCTTTTCCCGCTTTTGTTAATTCTTCAGTTATTTTTTTTATTTCCGGCTCACCACCGGTTTGACAGGTAGTAGAGCACTCACCGCAGCCGATAATAAAAATCTTCTTGTTTTCGCCGACGGCTTCTAAAATCTCCGCAATTGGTTTTAATTTAGAAATAATCATTTTATAAGCCTTATTAGATTCTGCATTAGAATTGTTGTTGTCAACGGACCGACCCCGCCCGGGACAGGAGTAATGTAGCTTGCTTTTTCCTGGGCTGATTCAAACTCCACATCGCCAATAATTTTACCTTCAACCCGGTTTATTCCGACATCAATTACGATCGCCTGATCTTTAATCCATTGCCCTTTTATCAAATTAGCCTTTCCCACGGCAACAATTAAAACCTCAGCCAAGCCAACGTGCTCTACCAATTTCCCGGCATCAGCTGTGCCAATGTGACAAACGGTAGTCGTAGCAAACTTATTTAATAATAATAGAGCCAGCGGCTTTCCGACAATCTCACTATGTCCGACAATCACAACCTCCCGGCCGTACAAATCAATCCCGGTCGAACTTAATAATTCCATTACCGCCGCGGCCGTACAAGGCAAAACCCTTGCCTTGTCTAAAATAATCTTTCCTAAATTCTCAGGATGCATGCCTTCAACATCTTTTCGTGGATCAACAAGATTAATAATCTTCTTAGCATCCAGGTGTGCGGGAACCGGCAGTTGTAAGATTATGCCATGAATATTCTCATCCTTATTTAAACTCTGGATTAATTCTACAGCTTGCTCTTCTTCTATATCCTGATTGAGCGTATGTAATGTGTAACTAATGCCGAGGGACTCCGCATTCTTCTTTTGCGCTTTCACATACATCGCCGAAGAAGGATTTTCCCCAATTTGGACCGCGCAAAGAGCGGGGATTAAATTGTTCTCATTTTTTAATCTTTCAACTTCTCCTTTTATCTCTTCTTTAATCTTTGCCGCAATTTCTTTTCCCGGCAGTAATTGCCCCATTTCATAAACTCCCCTCTACTCTTTTTATGATTCCAGTTTTTAAATTATGTATGCGCTTAGCTAGTTTTCTCAAAGTTTTATCTTTTTGACGGTTAAACTTCTTATCTTTTATGAATTTTAAATTTATCCGGACATTCAACTCCGCCGCAAAAAAAGCACTTTCCAATAAGTAGGCCGCACCGCCGGCATCGGTAATCAGATTGGGATTACCGTCCTGGGCAATTTTTGCGCATACCGGCATGCCCTCCGCAGACAGCAGGCATATTTCAAAAGGCACCAGCGCGGCTTGTTTTAAACAGTGCGCGAGCAAATTGCTTCTTTTTTTGTCATCTTTTGGAAGTTTAAACGCCGCGTTAAGTTTTAAGTAAGCAACTGTATCCTTATCGACGAGGCCGAGAAGCTTCTTTCTAATCCTTTCATTTTTCTTAAGTAGGTTCCTGATTTGGGGCCGGATTCTCCGATAACGCTTATTCCCCACGGTAAAATTAGCGACCATACTATCTAACGCTACGGCTAAGGCAGCAACTAAGGCGGATGCGCTTCCGCCGCCCGGTATTGGTTGTTTTGCCGCCAATGCATCCAGGTAATTTTTTAATGTTTTCTGAGCATACATTTTAAACTATGACTTGCCCCCTGAAGACCCGACCATTTCGCACATATTTATAAAAACATAAAAAAGGGTAGATTTATTTTACTCCTTTTCGTATTTCCAGTCAAGCAAAATGCTTTTTCTTTATGATTTAAAAAATATCCTCAACGACATAGATAAAAAAATGGGCAATAATTACACTGCCGACCTCGTTCCTGTTCCGCTTTAAATGGAACCTGCGGATTCTTAATTTCCCCGACGATAAATGCCAGCGCTTCTATACATATCTGCATAACTTCTTCCGCCTGTTCTGCTTCCCGCGGCTTTAAAAAGCTATCAAGCTCTAAAGTCCGGAGATTATATAATGCCGCATTAGTTTGAGGCGCATTGTATTTTTCTTTTAAAAAATAAAGGTATACGGGAAGCTGAAATGATTGAACCGCCCGCTTTATCGATTCACGATTGAGCTGATTTCTTATTGCGCGTAGGCTTTTTATCCCCCGCGGTATTGCACTTGTACTGCCGGTTTTATAATCAAGGATCAGAATGCTCTTATTCTCCAATCTGTCAATCCGGTCAACCCGGCATTTAAAGGGTACCGGTTTTCCGGACAAGATGATATTTTCCTGAATATCGTGTTCGAGGCCAATAATCTCTTTTATATGCTGAGATCTTTCGGCCTCTGCATCAAGCAACTTTTCCATCCGATAGCTCATTATATGATGGAGCATAAAGGCATCCGCTTGTCTGCGCCGGATGAATGTCTCTTTGAACCTTTTTTCAAACTCGGCCAAAAACTTCCTGCGGAAGGAATCCGTAATCAGCGGTTTTTCTCCGACAAATATTCCAAAACTGTCTTCAAGCAAGCGATGGATAAACTTTCCAATCTCTTTGCTCTCCAACGCCTCCAATAAATCTTCTTTTTCGCTTAGGCCCAAAACATAATGAAAATAGAAGGCTAATGGGCAATTCAGATAGGCATTCACGCTGGAGGCAGAAAAAGTAAAATTCCTTAATAAATCCATCGTCAGTCGACTTTTCTCAATTTCGCCCTTTTTCGGTAACACTTCCACGCGAAAGCTTGCACGCGGGATAGAGACAACCTCCAGCGACTGCATCTGTTTTTCTTTTTCCCAAATAATCTCCTCAATAAACCGGCTTCTTTGTTTATCCGGGTTATCATCATATAGTAAGTGTACATTCTTGGCCGCACCGATCAAACGTAAGAACTGATACTTTTGTATTGCTTCTTCCCTTTCCAGCCGATTAAGTCCGAGACCGATCATTATCTGACGCGGGATAAGCGGCTCAAAAATTCTCAATTTTGGAAGAACTGATTCATTCATATCCATAATCACCACGTTTTCAAAATTAAGCGAACGGGTTTCAAGCAATCCTAAAATCTGAAGTCCTTTTAAAGGCGTCCCGGAAAACGAAATTTTTTCATATTGAAGCTTATCATCAAATATTTTAAATATGTCGGCTTTAGAAAATTCTTCCCTTTCAAACCCCGCATTTTGTAACTCTTCGCAGAAGGCAAAAAGTTTTTCCACAACTTTTAAATTCAAAGGATAAATATCCAAAAAACTCATGTTCACCAGAACGCCAAGAAATTCTTCTAAAACCAGGGCAAAGTCATTAAAGCTATGTACTTTTTCCCAAATACCAAACGCATAACGGTGCAAGATCCTTAAGACTTTGCGCAGTTCCTGCTCGGTAATCTGGACATCCAGCTTAGCCAAATTATCCCAAACAAACCGGTATAAATCTTCGAGATCCTCAATGCTTTTAAGTTTAACAAAGATTCTCCCCCCGAGCGGGGTATCCAGAAGTCCGGAAAGCACCTCTTCTATCTTATGCACCAAGACCCTGGTCACGCTTGGATCCGGCGCAATTTTTAAATTCTTTATCAAGGGATGGCTCAAGACCTTCAAATAATCTTTAGCATAGTACGCGTTACCCTTTTGGGTATTCTGGGCCTTAATAATACAATTAAACAGACTATACAAAGCACTTCTTTTAACCGGATAGCCTACGGAAACATTTAATTCCTTTAAATGAGCACTTACTTCCGATAATAGAGCAATGAGATTATCCGAATTCGGTAAAACGATTACGGTATTCTGGTGATCTTCTGTTTTTTTGATAATTTCTCTGACAATCCCAATCTGAGAATGAGCATCAAATCCGGCATATAGATTTAATTTTGGAGCAGACTTTATATGTTTTGCCGGCTTTATCTGGCAATCGAAATAGGCCGCCAGTTCATTTAATTGTGTCCAATGACGCTCATCGGTTTGAAAAAAAAGCAACGCTTTATCGCGTTTATAGATCTGACGAATAATCCTTTTTTCGGTTTCATATAAATCGAAAAAATTGCAAAAAAGCACCCGTTCGAATTCAGGGAATTCAAGCTCCTGGATTATCCGCGCCGCCGACAAATAAAAAAGACCACGGGAATAAAGCTTATCTTCTTCTAAAATCCGATGATAGTCCCGGCGCAAAATAATTATATTTTGCAATAAAACATTGATGCTCTGCGGCACCTCATAGCCGAGTTCGGCACTCATCTGGATTTCTCTTAGCGCTTCGGAGTTTATGTCTTCCAAATCCATTTGCTCAAAAAACAAGGCGATCTCCCGGGCCCAAGGAAGAAATCGAGAAAAACTTTTTCTATCCCCTAATATCTGAGGTGCTTTCGCTTTAACTAAGTTATAAATCCGATAATATGCATCTAAATCCCGCAGCGGCGCTACGTTCTTCTTTTTATTGACTAAATATTTAATAAAGCTATCTATCGAAAAAATCTCCGGCGGATAAAAACTCATCCCTAACTTATTGGCCAGCTCGCGCTTTAAAAACAGCTGCGGCCTTTTCCCGCCGAAGACCACGGCCAGACGACTTAAATCGCGCGTATTTTTTGCGAAATTAGTAAGGATATATTCGGCAAGATTTGCGATAAAATTCTCGCCAAAACTATAGGTTATTACTTTTTTCATTTATCTGCTCTACCTTTAAATCCTCGACAAACAGGAGAAAGCCCTTAATTATCCGCTGCGGATATAGGCTCTTCAATATCTGCATATATTCACGCACCTGAGCCTGATAAACCGCTAACTCCTCTCCTCCGCTTTTATAATCGATAACCAGTACCCCGTCTTCTTTTATGATTAACCGATCGATCCTTCGCGTCGCGCCTGACTTATCGACAATTTCTTTTTCCTGATAAACGATTCCCTGATCAACAAAGAAAAATTCTCTCATCATCTCGGCCTGCAACAAATTTTTTACGATCTCTCCACAGGCGCTTAGCTGTTCCGCCGCCGGATACTCATAACGCACACGTTCTAGGGCCAGCTTTAGCTGCCGATCCAAATCAACCCCTTTTAAATTTCCAATATGGAATAATATAGAATGCAATATTTGGCCCTTTTTAATTTTCTTTCTTTTTTTAATTTGGCCTGTATCGATAAACTCCTGTCTAAGAAATCCAATCCAGTCCTTATACTTCGGCGCCGGAATATGTAAGCTCGTCGGGGCGTTAGGCTCCTTTTCCTCTTTATATTCTGCCGGCTTACCCAGTTGGCGATAATCTTCCGGGATTAAAAAGCGTGCGGCATTATTCATTCTATTGCGGCCATCGGGGATAAAGACGTATAACTCATTCTCCGCCCGCGTAAAACTAACATAGATGACATTAAGCTCATCAATAAACGATTTCAGATATTCTTTCTTATAAATCTGTCTTATCATTTGTGAAAATTTTATATATTTAGAATCCAACCGAAGCAAGCCAAATTCCGAATCAGTGCCCTTTTTATAGACCACGTATGATGCTCTTGCTCGATTGCCGCGCGCGCCCACATTCTGCAGATCAAAGTCTAAAAACGGAATCAATACTACGGCAAACCCGAGCCCTTTCGCTTTATGAATCGTCATCACTTTTACCGCATTCTCATCCGAAAAATTCACATATAATTTAGCCACGGGGGCGTTCTCCAGGTAATCCAAAAATGCATCAACACTTGAGTTCTCTTCCTCTTGCTCTTTAACCAGTTCCAATAGCCGCACAAAAAATCCCTGATTGCCTTTAAAATTTTCAAATACTTTAAATCTATCCAAAATATTTATCAATAGTTCATAGAGCGGAACAAAACCAACATTTTTAAAGAAATCGCCTAAATATTGCGCCCAAATCTCCGGATACTGCTTTCTAAACTCGCGGTACAGGTAAACCGGGTTCATTGGCTTTTCTTTCTGCTTACCGGCAAACAAAAACTCCTCTACCTCTAACTGCGTGATTCCCGAGGAATTAGAAAAAATATCTCCCAGAATAAAAGCAGCAAAAGCAATATTATCAATCGGAGACTTCAAAAACCTTAAAAATGATACCAGTTCTTTTACCAGTTGGTTGTTCTTGATGTTCAAAGTCCGTTCCGATTCAACCTCTATCGACGCTTGCGTCAACCAGCCGGTTACAAGTTCGATTTCCTTATTCGAGCGACAAAGCACGGCAATAGATTTAAGCCTGAATCGGCTCCGGAGTTGACCGATAAGCTCGATTAACCTTTCCCGGATCAGATCATTTCTTTGGTCAATATCAACACATTCCAACGCTTCCACTTGCACATATCCCTTATTCTTGTTCGGCCTAGATTGTTGGTGCGAATTCCTAAACACAGCAACAATCTCCTCTATTTCGCGATCGGTAAATCTCCTCTCTGCATCAGCATCCCGGGGCTGTTGGGCATCGATAAAGGATCTTAAATTTTCGGCTGAGAAAACCTTATTATTAAATTTTACAATCTCCTGTTGACTACGATAATTTATTGCCAAATGAAACTCATCTTTTACATTAAACGCGGCAAACTCCTGCTTGATTTCGTCGAACAGCTTAACTTCCCCACCGCGAAAGCGGTAAATCGCTTGTTTTTTATCCCCGACATAGAAAAGCGAACCTCCCGTAGAAAGAGCCTCCTCGATCATCAACAATAAATTCTTCCACTGCAAAATACTTGTATCCTGAAACTCATCAATAAGATAATGGCGGAAGCGACTTGCCAGACGATAGTAAAGCTCCGGCACTCCTAACTGGACTTCTTCAAACAAAACCCGGGCCTGGCGGTTAAGTTCCCCTAAAAAAACCACGTCGTTTTCGCGGGCAGAATCTTTAAAATCAGCGTAAACAATATCAAAAATATCAATATAACAATTAAATAAAGACAGCGCCTCTTTCTTGCTTAAGCTCACAATATTCTTCCGGATATTTTGCCATAACTTCTGTAAATCCAAAGGCACAATGCATCCTTTATTCATCGGCAACGCATCCTTTTGGAAAGCCTTGCTTGATAATTCCTGGAGATCAAAACTGCTTCTATCTCTTTGCAGAAATCGATCAAGTGACTTTATGAATACCTTACTCAAACCTTGCGGACAATTATTATTTAATTTTTGCAGCATTTTCACGATATCTTTCTTCTGTTTGATTATTTGGCGCGGCTCGATATCAAACTTTTTAAAATTCGCTCCGTAAATATTACTCTGAACATACAATGTCTCAATAATATCAAGCACATCATTTTTTGGATACCAGCTATATTTGTTTTCGATATAGAGATATTGACGCAGAAAGTTACTAAAGATTTTGGCCGTCACTTTATCACGACTTGCCCGGTCAATTAACTTATCAAGACTAAAGGTTAGGAATTCGCGATAATTTTCTTTTATCCGAAAGTTTGCCGACAATTTAAGCTCAGACGCACACCCGGATAAGATTACATTGATAAAGCTATCTATATTCTGGACCTGAAAAAAATTATAATTTTGCATGAGATATTCAAGCACGCGATATGCTTTTTCCCGAGCCAGTTCTCTTTCCACCGACAAATAAGAAAGGATGTCCTCCGCTTCCTGTTCATTTTGAAATTTGTCAAGCGCAATCTTTTTTAAGAACTCAAGTATTCGCTCTCTCATTTCCCGCGTCGCCTTAAGCGTAAAAGTGATTGCGAGGATATTAGATAGGGGGATCTCTTCTAATCTTAAACGAGGATTGATCAGCAGACTAACAAATCTTTTTGCCAGGGCATAGGTTTTGCCCGAACCGGCAGAAGCTTCCACAATCTGTACTTCCGGAAAAGATGCTTGCGGACAATGATTCTTTTTCATGAAAACTATTATAGCAGACCAAAGACCAAAGACAAAAGACAAAAGACCAAGCACCAAAGGCCAGTTACGTCCTAACTACTTTAAAATAAGGACGCCGGGATGGTTTCAGGGTCATTAGTCATCGGTCATTGGTCAGATGCCTGACAAAGAAGTGGTATAACTTAAGTCCCGTTAGCTATATCCGAAGCTTTTTCAAAACCTTTCCAGTCGTATTCATATTTTTTCTTCGGCCGTGGTTTAAATAGCATCGTCAGATCATTAAAAAGGAGGAATATACTCGGGACAATAAAAAGAGTCAAAACGGTAGAAACAGACAGTCCACCTAAAACTGTAATTGCCAAAGGAGCCCACAATCCGGATCCTTCCGTCCGATCCAAAGCCATCGGTAAAAGTCCAAAAAGCGTCGTAAAGGAAGTCATTAGGATCGGCCTTAATCTATCGAGCCCGGCAAGGATAGCGGCCTTATATACATTTGCCTTCTTCTGCCTTCTAAAATAATTTATCCGGTCAATAAGAATAATCGCGTTATTTACAACAATACCCGCCAGCATTATAATCCCGATAAATACCGATACGCTTTTTGGCTTACGGAATAAGGCCAGGGCCCCGGTAACCCCAATCAATGCCAAGGGAACAGATGATAGAATAACCAACGGCTGGATATAAGATGCAAATAGTGAGGCTAAAACCATATAGATAAGCGTAATCGTAACCCAGGTTACAAAAATCAATTCTTTCTTCCCTTTCATCATTTTTTCATATTCACCGCCAAAGCGATAATAATAATTTTTCGGCAACTTAATATCCCGGAAGCTTTTCCTCACCATTTCAACCGTTTGACCGAGATCATACTTAGTCATTGTCGCACTTACTTCAATCATCCTTTGCTTATTTTTACGCCAAATTTCAGTCGGGCCTTCCCCGGGAACAAATCTGGCAACCTGCTCTAAATAGATAAGGCTACCTTCATCGGTAACCAAAGTGAGTTTATGCACATCATCAAAAGTCTTTCGATCTTCCCGTCTAAGCCGGGCGATTGTTTCAATCTCCTTCGCTTCGGAATGATAACGTGTCGCCACAAGACCGCGCATCTTTGCATGTATTGTCTCGGAAATTGAGGCAACATTCAGGCCCCATTTACTTGCCTTTGCTTTAGATATTACCGCTAATAATTCCGGACGTTTTTCACGCATCCTTATTTTTACATCGACAAGCCCGGAAATAGTCCCCAACCGCTTGGAAAGAGTTATTGCTATCTGCCGTAATATATCATAGTCGTACCCGTAGATTTCAATAAAGACTTCTTTCGCCGCCATGCTCTGCGGCTCTTCAAAATAAATGAAGGCATTGGAGATATCTTTTACTTTTTTTCTCAATTCGGCAATGATTTCCCTGTTTGAACGTTCTCTGCGCGCCAAAGGAATAAGTTTTACAAATATTCGATTAGACCATGGTTTGATCCGGCTGGACACGGTCTTTACCTCCGGCACCTCGGCTAAAATAGCCTCGACCTGCTTTACCACCATATCCGAAACATCCAGCTTTGCGCCGGTTGGCAATTCCACGAAAACCGTGAATTCATTCTCTTCTGTTCTTCCTAAAAATTCCATGCCCAGCTTTTCGCTAAAAACATAAAGGGACATGCCAAAAATACAAAAAACCGCAATTACTAAATATAAGCGGAATTTAAGTGCTCGTCCTAATGCGCGACGATAAAAATTTTGTACTTGCTTTAATAATTTAGAAAACTCAAACTGCTCTTTCTTCGGTTTCTGCTGCTTATCAACATCGTAAAACCAAACATACTCATCTTCCTTTTTTTTCGCTTCAACTTTGTTTGCCTTTCTGGTTCCGAGAGCGGCAGATAAAACCGGGATCAGGGTGATTGCGACTAAAAGGCTGGCTAACAAAGCATACATAATCGTCATCGCTAAGCCCTGATACAGAATTCTTATTTCTTTATTTACAAATATAAACGGTAAAAATACAATTATCGTCGTCAGAGTCGAAGCAAATATCGCCAGCCACATCTCTTCCGTTCCCAAAATCGCTGATTCTTTATTATCAAGTCCCGCTTGCCTCTTTTTGGATACATTATCTAAAACGACAATCGCGTTATCGACAAGCATTCCACTGCCTAGAGCCAGACCACTTAAGGTCATTACATTCAAAGTCAATTTTTGAAAATACATCATGAAAAATGTACAAATAATTGCGGCCGGGATAGAAATACCCACGACAATTGTCGCGCCAACGTCTCTTAAAAAAATCCAAAGCACAAAAACAGCCAAAAACGCTCCAAACAACAGAGAACTTTTAACATCATTAATCGCTTTGCGAATAAAATCACCTTGATTATAGACCGAAATAAGACGAATACCCCGTTGCGGAAGTTTTTCATCCGCCTCAAACTCCTTTATTGCTTCGAGCACATCATCGGTTACTTTAAGTGTATTGGCCATGCTTTCTTTTTGAATATAAACAGAAACCGTCGGTGCCAGATTAGTCCGTGCATAGCTGGTTGCCTCCAGATATGAATCTTTTACTTGGGCTAAATCTTTTAATCTTATAATTGTTCCCCCGCGCGTAGAAGCAATACCAATATTTTCAATATCTTTTATTTCCTTAAACTCTCCGATAATCCGCGTGAGCAACTTATCTGTTTGCCCTTCTATATTGCCGGCCAGCAAATTCAGATTATTCGCTCCCAATACGTTAACGATCTTTTGAATCGGCATCCCATAAGCATCGAGTTTCTTTTGGGAAATCTCAACCAGAATTTTTCTTTCCCTTCGGCCGCCAACCTCTACATCCGCCACCCCATTGATCCGCTCCAGCCTCGTCTTTAAGCTTTCATCAACTATTTTGCCTAACATTTCCGGGGTATAACGTTTTCCACCGGTCATTGCCAAAATGATTATCGGAACATCAGAATGCTGGTATTTAGCGATGACTGGTTTTTCAATCTCTTCCGGTAATTTATTTTTAACCCGGGCAAATTTTTCCCTGACCTCCAAAGCGGCAAAGTTCATATCCGTGCCGGGTTCAAACTTTATAACCACCGTCGAACTAGCTTCTTCGGATGTTGATTCAATACTCCGGATATGACTCACGCTGGAAACCGCTTCTTCAATCGGTCTGGTAATCCGTTCTTCGATTTCTACCGGCGGGATCCCACCGCGAACATTGATGAAAATAGTTACGTTTCCAAAACTTGTATTCGGCATCAATTCCACGGGGAGTTTACTTAAAGAAATTATCCCTAAGATTAACGCTCCCAAAAAAATCATCAGGACAGTTATCGGCTTGTTAACTGAATAACGCGGAAGGCTCATTTTAATCTTCTTTTTTCTTAATTAAATAAATTTTATGTGGCCCTTCACCCGAAGATGCAAGCAGACCCATGGCGACCAATTCTTCTAATTCGCGATCCGCAACCGGCAAAGGAACTTTAAATTTTACAACATATTCGAGACGGCTTATCCGGCCGTTTATTCTAATATTATCCAATGCCTCCATTTGACGCTGGCTGAGAATCTTTTTGCCTTTTGGCAATTCCGGTTCTTTTTCTTTTTTAGCCTCAGGTCTGCCTTCAATTTCCTTTGCTTTGGGCATCTTTCTTTCGATTGGTCTTTTGCGCGTGATATTGATTTCTTCGATAATCGCTTTTTTGGGTTTTATCAGTACAACCTCTTCTTCTTGCGCTTTCGCCGGCCGGAATACTTTCAAGACCGCTTCTTTTAGTGTTTCTAAAAGTATATACACGCTCGGCACGATAAAAAGAGTTAAAAAAGCAGCCGTGGCTAATCCGCCCATTACTGTTTTGGCCATCGGAGCTCTGAGCTCTGAACCTTCCCCGACGGCAAAAGCCAAAGGTAAAAGTCCAAAGATTGTTGTCAGTGAAGTCATCAAGATCGGTCTTGCTCTTACCCGGCTTGCCTGAATTGCGGCCTCAAAAATTCCCATCCCCTGTTTTCTTGCCAAATTAATAAAGTCAATCAAAAGAATACCGTTATTCACTACGATTCCACCGAGCATTATAAATCCTAAAACAACGACAACACTCAAGGCGGTGCCGGATAAAAATAGAAACCATCCGACGCCGATTAATGACAGCGGCACGGTAAACATAATAATAAACGGCTGGATTAAAGATTCAAATTCGGAAGCAAGAATCATATAGACAAGGACTAAAGCCAGAATGAGAGCAAAGCGTAAACTTTCAAATGATTCAACCATCTCCTTGCTTTCACCACCGATTTCAATGGAATAATTTTGCGGCAATTGTTCTTTAATTTGATCAACTATTTTCTGTGTATCTTCAACAACGTCATTCAATGCCCGCTTATAGATATTGCTGCTAATAAAGACGACCCGCTGTTTTGATTCACGTTTTATTTCGGTCGGCCCTAATCCCCGCGCTAAATAGGCAACCTGATCTAAAAAAACATTTATTTTAAGCGGAGTAAAAATTACAAGCTTGCTTATCTTGTTAAAGTTTTCCCGGTCCTGTTTCCGCAAGCGGACACGAATATCGATTTCCCGGCCTTCCTCCTTAAATTTAGTCGCAACATATCCCCTAATCGCGGCCTGAGCAACCGAGGCCACCTGATTTACCGTAAGCTGGTATAAGGCAGCCCGGTCCTTTCTAATAACAACTTTTATTTCCGGACTAGGCGGACTTAAGCTATCTTTAGTTCCATATACTCCTTTTATTTTCTTTAACTGCTTTTTTATTTCCTCCGTCGCCGGAATTAAAATATCCTCTAATTCAAAACCTTTAAGCACAACAATCAATGGTGCACTTCCCGCAAATACAGACTTAAACACACTCTCCTGCAGGATATATTCAATCTGAGCATCTTGTAGCTCCAGATAGCTTAATTTGTCCTTTAAATTCTGGACCACCTCTCTTGTCGCGATACTATTTTCAGTTTCATCTAGACTTGAGCCAAACAAGCCAAATAATCCTTTTCTCGCAAGCGGCTTAAGGTTAACAATAATATTCGCCTGGTTAGAGCCGAGGATCTCGATCGCCCCCGCCATTTTTGATTCTTTACTTGAACCAATATTAACGGTAACGTCCTTTATCCCCGGCAGCCCCGAAATAGCATCTTCAATCCTCCTGATCACCGCATCCGTCGCCCTTAAATTTGTACCGGCCGGCAAATCGACTTTTAGTAAAAATTGGCGTTGATCAAGCTTAGGTAAAAACTCTCGATCTAAAGATAAGAGCAGGTTCAAACTGATTACGGCAACCAGAAAAGTAACCCCAATAATCGAGAAAACGATTAAATACGGCAGCGGTCCCTTAAAACGATCGGGCACCTTTTCGCCTGCTTTTTTTGCCGCTTTTATTTTATCATCATCACTTATTATTTTAACCTTCCCCCCTTTACCGCGGGACATAAACATCGGGGTAAGACTCATCGCGGTAACCACGGAAGCAACAAGTGAAAAAGTAACCGTTAATGCTAATTCTCTAAACAACTGCCCGGCGATACCAACGACAAATATCAACGGCAAAAATACAGCTACCGTCGTCATCGTTGAACCAATGATCGCCGTAAAAACCTCATTGGATGCTTCCACAGCTGCCAATCTCGTCTCCTTACCCAATTGCCGGTGGCGGTATATATTTTCAATAACAACAATACCATTATCCACTAACATTCCGACCCCCAGCGCCAATCCTCCCAAGGACATCATATTCACGGAAAGTTTGCTAAAAAACATTAAAATAAGGGTAAACAAAATAGAGATCGGGATACCAATGGTAACGACGATGGCGCTGCGAACATTTCTTAAAAATATAAGCAGAATTATAAAAGCCAGCACTCCCCCCTGTAAGGCATTATTGCGTAATTCGCTTATGGATTTTTCGATAAATATTGACTGGTCATATACGACCTTAATCTTTAATTCCTCTGGCAAAGTTTGCCTTAGAGTTTTTAACCTTTCATAGATTTTTTTATTAACCTCAAGCGTGTTAGAATCGGCCTGCCTCTGCACGGAAAGCGAAATATTGTCCTGTAAGTTATACCGCGAAATGCTGGTCTGCTCTTTTAATGTATCCTTAACCTCACCCAATTCACGCAAATAAATTATTCTCTTTCTCATTTCTTTTTCTTCTTCCGTGAGCCGTGGTTCTTTCGTCTCTTCTTCTTCCTCACGCGTACGTTCTTTTATCAGCAAAGGAAGGTCGTACATGTCCGGCACAGTTTTGAATTCACCCATAGTTCTCACCAGATATTCATAGAAAGAAGTCTCAATCGTTCCCGCGGGATAATTCAAATTTGCCTGTTTTAGCAATTCAATCACATCCATTATTGATATGTTAAAAGCCCGCAGCCGTTCCTGGTTCAACTCTACCAATATTTCTCGTTCCCGTCCTCCGGCTAATATCACCTGGGCAACGCCGTCTATTTTTTCTATTTCATCTTTGATTATTCGTCTTGAAGTCTCCCGCAACTCATGGGGGGAAAAATATTTTGCATCTCCGGTGACGCTTAAAATCATAATCGGAGTATCAAAAGGATTATATTTCATTACAATGGGCTCTTCCGTGTCCCGCGGTAATTTTTCTTTTATTAAGTCAATTTTTTCACGAATATTCAATGCCGCAAAATCCATATTTGTGCCCCAGTTGAATTCGCAAATAACAATACTTGATCCTTCGCGGGAAGTCGAGCTAACCTTACGGATATTACTTGCCGCACTTACTGATTCCTCAATCGGACGCGTAATCAAAGCTTCAACTTCCTCCGGCGCTGCATTTTCATATGAAGTTACAATGGTTATCTGCGGATAAGTGATCGGAGGGAAAAGTTCCTGTGGCAGGCGGGTCCAAGAAATCACACCCAGCAGAATAATCCCGGCAGCAAGCATTAATATTGTGACTGGTTTTTTTACCGAAAATTCCGGAAGTCTCATAATCACTCTCTATTTCGGGGATCAGACAGCAAACACCCGAATAAAACATTATCCTAACTTTGAACTTTGAACTAAAAAGGTCTGTGATGCTTTACATTTCGCGGACCTGAATCTCCGTAATATGTACTGGGGCACCGGTAATTAATTGTTCAATATTTGTAATCGCTACCAGATCACCTTCTTTTAAACCGCTGGTTATTTCAATATAATCCGTGGATTCATATCCTGTTTCTACTAATCTTTCAATCGTCGTATTAGTTTTTTCATCGACCACATAAACCAATTTCGTATCCTCAACCCTTTTAATAGAAATGCGCGGGATACTGATTACCCCCGGCTTCTCAAAAAGAATTACTTCTGCCCGTGTAAACATGCCGGGCATAAGCATGCGCCTTGAATTATCTATTTTTATTTCTACCGGCAAAGTTCTTGTTTTGGACGATAGGGTCGGATATATATTATCGATGATCCCATCAAAAGACATCTCCGGATAAGCATCGACATAAATCCGGGCCAACTGTCCGATTTTGATTTTTGTAACATCTCTCTCAACAATACCGATTTCGGCATATACCGTGTTAATCTCGACGACCTCAATCACCTTCGGAGTATATGGCGAAACAAGCTCTCCTACTTCTATATCCCGGCTGCTTAAAATACAATCCGTCGGGGAGTACATTTCTGTCTTTTTCAATTCTTCCTCTGCGGATTTAATTTCAACCTGTGATGCTTCGACTTGATATTTGGCATTACCCGTTTCGGCTTCGACTTCCGACAATTTCAATCTGTTTATGGCCCCAATATTATAAAGCTGTCGATATAATTTAACCTTTTTTTCAGCCTGCGTAAGACTTACCATCGCTGATTTTAACTTTGCCCGGTTATAATCAATCTTTAAAAGTGCCTCGTCTTGTTTGAGCCTGGCGATCAGCTGTTTTTCTTGGATCAGATCCCCTTCTCTGAAATTAATCACTTTCACAATCCCCGGCACTTCAAAGTTCAACTTCCTCGTTATTAATCCTTTTACTGATCCCATCGCGAGTAAAAGATCTTCGAAAGTTGTCCGCGCCACCTTATAAACCTTTATCGATAATCCTCGGCTGGCAAAACCTCTTTCTTTAGACACCTTTTTATCTAATGTTAGTTCTTCGGAAATCGCGGTATCTTCTTTTTCCAGAGCTTCTTTTGTCTTGAACCATCCCCCTTTATTTACACCCCACCAAACCAAACCGATAATCACGACCACTGCCACAATGAATACAATTATAGACTTTCTCATTTATTATCCTCCTTCAATGAGCACGTGGCTTACGGAGCGATAGTGAACGTAAGTCACTGTGCGAATCAAACCCCCACACCAATTTTACAACTTACTTTGGTGGAATATATTCATCAACTACTATAAATTCTGTTTCGCCCATCCCACAACACCGTATAAAATTGGTGTGAGGGTCAAATTCAGCTAAAGGTTTACGCCTACGGGCGCAAATCTAAGCTTCAGTTGAAATAATTAATCACCCCAATCGCTCTATTTAAACTAATGATTGCAACATTAATCGCCGCCATTGATTGTTCGCGATTTCCACGTGCTTGCACAAGCTGCATTTCTGCTTCCATGATTTCCGGCACGGTTGCTTCATTCATCCGTTTTTTAGTTTTAAGTATTTCTAACTGCTTCCTTCTAAACCCAAGTTCATTTAAAGCCAGCGCAAATTGCGTGGAATATCTACGATATGAGTAATAGGCATCTTCGGTTTCGTTCCGAATTTTATTCCTTGTTTCAGCGAGATCTTTTTCGGCCTGTTTTCGCGTAACTTGCGCTTCTTTCCGTTTTGTAAAATGAGCTAAATTATCCCAGAATGAAAACTTAACACCTAATGTTTGTGATGTCAAACTACTATCGGTCGAGGTGACCTTAAACGGACTAACTCTTTCGCTATTATAAGTAGTCTCTAAGGTGTTCCCGCCTAAAAACCATTTTACTTTCCCCATAATTGTCCATTCCTTCGCGAGATTCAAATTACGTTGGCTAAATGCCTCTCCACTCCGGCCATAAGTAGTAATAACCGCAACGTTAGGCAGCGATTCCGATCTTATAATATCTTCCCCGTATTTAGCTGATTTTATAGTCCGCTCCAAAATTTTCGGTTCCGGCCTGTTTCTAAAAGCCAATTCTAAACATTCCTCCAGATTGACATCAATTTTTTTACGTTTCAAATTATAGTTTACCCCATCTATATCCAGATTTTCTGTAAACATCGCCTTCTCTAAGTTTAACTTTGCCAAGGCAAACTCGCGCTCTGCAGAAACAACCTGATAACAAATCTGATTAAAAAATGACTGTGCCGTAAGTAATACCGCCGGTGTAGCTGAACCTATCTTAAACTCCTGCTCGACCTGTAACAGGAGTTTTTCCTCTCTCACCTTTAATGATTTCAAAAGGTCTAATACTTTTTTCCCGGCGATAAGTTCATAATAAGCTTTACTTACACCCCAGATCAGATCCTGTTTTACTCGATCAAAGTTGCCTTTAGCGATAAGCTCTCCTAATTGTTCCTTGCGTAAGGTCGCCATAAGTTTACCGCCGGTAAAAAGCGGCTGTTCCACTTGAAACCCATAGGACCGGCCGCGGTAATCTTCAGTAACAGTTTTACCATCTGTCTCCCGCCACTCTCCCAAGAAAGACGGATAAAAAGCGCGACGTGCCTCCCGGAGTCTAAGCTTAGCTAATTGCTGTTGTTCCCTAGCAATTTGAATCGGGATATAATTTGCCATCGTAATGTTAAGGCAATCTTCAACTGTCTTAACCTTGGTCGATGAAACAACCCGATGGATAACCAGTTTTGCTTCCGAAGGCATCGTTATATCCTTATATAAATCCTTTTCTATAAGTTCTTGCCGCACCGCAGAAATCTTACTCTCCGCGGCCTTGCCCCTAAGTTTTTTATATGCTTCTTCCCTCATTTTTCCTGATTTGATGCGCTCTTCTGATTCCTTACGCAACTGCTCCAACTTTGCTTTAGATTCTTTTTTCGCCAGTTCTTTACGTTTGCGTTTTTTAAAAGAGTCTAATCTTTCTCTGGCTTTTTTAGCTTCTTTTTCCTTTATCGCTCTAATCGCTTTTAATTTTTCTGAAGGACCAATCTCTAACTCCCGGTCGGACCACGCGATTTTACGGACAGCTCGCTCTTTAGGACTAATCTTTATAACTAAAAATTGACCACCCCATTGTGAATTTACTTCATAATCGAAAGGCTGGGATATCAGAATGGAAAGCTCAACCGACTGTGGCGGGGATTGCTTAAAATCAGTTATCTGTTCAACAATAATTTTTTTTACTCCCCGTTCATTCACTGGTATTTCGATGGGCACGTTCCCATAAGGCCTGAAAGTAACCTTTGCTCCATCGATATAAAGCATAAGTGAACGAGGTTTTTCTATCTCTTCGATTTTAAAATTCAGGGGTGATTTTGAATGTTCCAGAAGGATGAGCAGGTCATCTTCCGTCCTTTGGAGAGAAATATTATCTAATTTCGCCGCTTCCTGAGCAAAGCATAATAACGGCGGGACAAAAATCATGCCCACGGCGATAATTATCGTTAACGTACCTTTTAATAATACCTTACGAATCACCTTTGCAATTCCTTTTGCGACTAGAAATTATCCTCCCTAATGTATACTTTCTCTATCTTATTATAGTGTAAACAGATAGTTAAAGTCAATGGAAATAAATTGTTATGAGCCGGAAAACGATAGGTCAACGGATTTGGCCAGTTTTTTTGACCGGAAATTTGTCTAAATTTTCGCTTAGCCATTCATAAATAATTTGCGCCGTTATCAGATGACCGGCTTTATTGAGATGGCATAGTCCTTGCTGAGTAACACGCAAAGAATTTAAATCTATCCCTTTTTGTTTAAACAAGTTAAACAAATTGATTGTTTTAAAATTATAAAGCTTCGGACATTCTGTCTTAATCCAAGGATCTAGATCATCTTCATTTTTTAGGGCGGGGAATAAAAGAATAACAAACTCAAAACCGTTTGTTTTCGATAATCGATGAAAATCCCTGAATATTTTTTTATTCGACTCGATCGAAGCTGATAATTCTCGAAATCCGGCAAACTTATACACATCCGGAAGATATTTTTCAGGATATAGTTTGCTTAATCTATCGTAGAGCAGTACGTTTATTTGTCGATAGAGTGCAGAATTTTTTAGCAAAAAACGATTTAAGCCTTTCGGCAAGCAACCAAGTTGAGGAAAATTGAGCGAAAAATATTCGCCGATAGAAATACACGCATGACCGCGATAACCAGAAGAAGCATTAGGCATAATAACTGCGTTGCGATAATAATCATCATTAAGAAACTGAAAAATAACAAGATCCGGCTCATAATCTAACAATTTAGACCTTAAAAAGATAAATTTCTGCAGCGCATTATAGGCACAGACTCCGGCATTTAATACTTCCGGCTTTAAAGCGGTAAGCGGTTTTTGATTTAATAATTTTTCTAATACTTTCGGGTAGGTCTGCTCAGACGGATATTCTGTCCCAAATGTAACCGAATCTCCTAAAATAATTATTCTGTAAACTCCCTCCGGTTTAGGTGTTTTATATTCGCCGTCTCTGAGTCCTTTTGAATTGATGAAAAATAATCCGTCATCTGTTTTGATCCCCGGAACTAATTCATAACCCAATCCGGGGACCTGAGAAACTCTATGCAATTCAGGCATGGCCTGCTGTAAATAAACGTTGGTGTCTATAAAATATCTCCGTTGCAAATAGTGACTTGCTATTTCAGCGCAAAAAAATGCCAAAAAAATAAATGCAATTATGATCCCGGATTTTATTAAAAACTTTTTATTTTTCATGATCACGACTAGGCACTAGGAAGTGCAAAGGAATGGATAAAAAAAGAGAGCAAACCTGTAAGCCGAGTTTTGTACTCTGAATAACTTTCAGAGTGATAGTCATGCATCTTGCTCAATAGATTACTCTAGCGAGTCGTTGCGACCTAACCCGAGGAATAACAGGCGGGTCACCCTCCTCCTATTCGGTCTTGCTCCGCGTAGAGATTGCCACGTTTCACTCTGAGTCGATCTATAATCGCACTCAGCATCGTCACTGTTGCTCTAATCCGCCCGTGTTTTTCAACCCGAGGGTGGGTATTACCCACTACGCTACCCTGTGGAGCTCGGACTTTCCTCTGTGCATCTTACCTGGGGCACAGCGACCATCCGGTTTGCTCTCTTATATTCTTTTATCGCTTTTTTAGCTAAAGCGTCTGCGGCCTTATTGAATTCTCTTTTTATATGTTCAATTTCAAAGAAATGAAACCGGTTTAGCAATCTTCTCGCCGTATCATTTAACTTTTTCAAACTTTCGCTTTTAACCTTATATTCTTCTTTTATCTGCTTAACCAAAAGCTCACTATCACTTTTTATATGAATTTCTTTTGCCCCTATTTTTAATGCCCGATGCAACGCGATAATTAATGCTTGATATTCCGCAAAATTATTTGTTCTTCGGCCGATATATTGCGAGATCTTTTCCTCCCCTTTTTTTTCTTTGGCCTTTATGAGCACACCAATCCCGGCATCTCCCGGATTACCAGAAGAAGCGCCATCAATATAAATCGTGAAATCAGACCCGCTACTCTTCATGTTCAACATACAATATTCTGGCACAGTTTTCACATGTAATCAGGCTACCTAGTTTCAATTCATTTACCGTCTGAGGCCGAATCGCTAAAAAACAGCCCTGGCAGGTATCATGCTTTACCGGCACGATTGCCAGGTCGCGCTTATTTTCCAAAATTCGTTCATAGAGATTCAAGATATTGGGTTTTATTCCGGAATCAATCACTCTTTTTCTTTGAGCGTTAAAACCATCTAACTGCTGATTTAATTCTTTAATTCTGATTTCAATCTCTCCCCGGACTTGTTTAAATTGTTTTTCCTGTTCAAGTAATTTACTTTGTTCTTTTGTCTTCAGCTCTTTAAGCTTGTCTATTTTCTCCAAACTCATAATTATGTCTTCTTCAACCAAAGAGTTATCCGCTTTCATCTTTTCTATTTCCAGCTGTAAGGCATTGTATTCCTTGTTGGATTTGAGTTGGTAAAGCTGTCCCTGCTGTTTTTTTACCAACTCTTCCTTTGATTCTAAATCCAGTTCCTTCTCTTTATTCTTAACTTGCAATTGTTTTAAATCATTTTCTAAATTTTTTAGACTTGATGAATGGTTCTTAAATTCATCTTCCAGGGTAGAAATCTCCTGAGGCTTTTCTTCTAATTCTTCTTTAATTTTAAAGATTTGAAAATCTATTCCTTGAAGTTGAATGAGGGTGTCAATATCTTTCATATTTTAATGTATTCATGTCCGTCTTTAGAAATCTACGTTTGCTCGGCGCTCGACTCGATTCGAGTCCTATTTCAATTATCAATGGTGGGCGATAGAGGACTCGCCAAAAAATTACAGGGGGTTAGGGTTTAGGGTCTAGGGTTTAGCTTTTTGAATCCCTATTCCCTACTCCCTTTACCCTATTCCCGATAATACCTACCTGAAATTCCTAATATTTTTTAAATGGGCGATAGAGGACTCGCCTACTTCGTTCGCAACTTCCTGTTGCTCTCTGCGCAGGCCCGCCTTATTCACTAAATTTGCAATCCTGCAAATTTGCGCTCCTACTCGTCGCGCCGTTCATTGCGATTCAAGTCCTATTTCAAGTATCAGTGGTGGGCGATAGAGGACTCGCCTACTTCTCAAAAATCATCGTGATTTTTGCTGCGTAGGCTCCCCTCGTCTCGCTTCCGCTCACTTCCTGTTCGCTCATCCTCGCATTCGCTCGGCGCTCGACTCGATTCGAGTCCTATTTCAATTATCAATGGTGGGCGATAGAGGACTCGAACCTCCGACATTTGCGATGTGAACGCAACGCTCTAACCAACTGAGCTAATCGCCCACAGAAATGGTGGGCCCACGAGGACTCGAACCTCGGACCAAGAGATTATGAGTCTCCTGCTCTAACCAACTGAGCTATGGGCCCGAAATAAAATTGCAAAGTTTAATAATAACAAAATTAGACTGGTAAGTCAAGGAGATCGTAATGACAAGAACGTCAGCTAGATAATTGGTTTGGAAAGGATGGACTTGCCTGATTTAAGATGCCTTGCGGGTTAGCCTGTTTTCTTAGACCAATCACTAACCCGCTCAACGCCTAAAACTTCTTATGAAAAATCCCGGTGCTCACCCATGGATATTTCCAGAAAATCGCGGAGCTTTTTACTTCTCGTTGGATGACGCAATTTTCTTAACGCCTTTGCTTCAATCTGACGGACTCTTTCCCGGGTGACACTAAAAATCTTACCAACTTCTTCTAAGGTGCGTGGGTACCCGTCCTTTATCCCAAAACGTAAACCAAGTACACGCTTTTCTCTTTCCGAAAGTGTCTCCATCACTTGTTCCATCTGTTCCTTGAGCATCGAGTGCGCCGTCGCCGTCGCGGGGCTGATAACACGTTTGTCTTCAATAAAATCACCAAAATGTGTGTCGCCCTCTTCGCCAATCGGCGTCTGCAGGGAAATCGGTTCCTGCGCAATTTTTAAGATACCCCTTATTTTATCTACCGGCACTTTCATGATACTACTTAATTCTTCCGGGGCAGGTTCGCGACCATGTTCCTGAACCAAAAATCGAGAAGCACGAATAAGTTTATTTATCGTTTCCGTCATGTGCACGGGAATCCTGATTGTTCTTGATTGGTCAGCGATCGAACGTGTAATTGCCTGTCTAATCCACCAGGTTGCATAGGTGCTAAATTTATAACCACGCTTATATTCAAATTTATCCACGGCCTTCATCAGACCGATATTACCTTCCTGAATAAGATCCAGGAAAGACAAGCCCCGATTTGTATACTTTTTAGCGATACTCACTACCAGACGCAGATTTGCTTCAACTAACGACTTCTTGGAAAAAGTGAACTCTGCTTCTCGGCGCTTTACAATACGTAACATCGCTCTAACTTCTCCGATCGACCCCCCTAATTCCCTAAATATCTTCGCCTTCTTTAGCATCAATAACTGGATCTGTCCCCGGATTTTCCTTTGCCTGTGTCGGCTGATTTCTCTTTCTAAACCGGCAATGTTTTCTACTCTTCTTCTGATTTTTTGGGAGAGCCCTTCGATAATCGATGTCGTCGGATTAAAATCCAAAAGCGTTCTTAGCGTGCTGTCCGCTTTGCGCACGGTACGCAGACGAGCGGTAATCTTAAATATACGCTTAATCAATTTACTGTGTTTAAGCTTGAATTCATCGCGGATAATATCTTCCGCGTTAACTTCTTTATTGATAATTTGATTAGCAACTTTTAGGACATCGTAACGAGCCACCGGGCAACTTAAAACGGCTTTGCGAAATCCTAATTCAGCACTCTCGATTTCCTTTGCTAATTTCAGCTCCTCTTCACGGGAAAGCAAAGGAATCTGCCCCATCTGTCTTAAATACATCCGGACCGGGTCTTCAACATAGGTCGGGATGTTCTGGCTGAGAGCTACCGCTTCTTGACGCTTTTCTGCAACTTCCTGCTTTTTTTCAAGCTTCGGCAGATCTTCTTCGGAATCTACGACCTCAATCTTTTCTGCATCGAGAATCGTCAGGACTTCTTCTATCGCTTCCGAGGTTATAATATCCGCCGACAGGGAAGCGTTCAATTCTTCAAACGTCAAAAACCCCTTCTTTTTCCCTTCCTTAATCAGTTTTTTTAAATTCTTTACTTTCTCAATGATCTTTTTTGACAGATTAGCCGCCGGTTTTTTGTCTGATGTCCGGTGCCGTCGCGCAATAGATGCCTTAACTGCCTTTTTAAAAATCTTCTTAATGGCTTTTGTGATGTTCTTCCCGGCCAGCTTCTTAACCACTTTTTCAACCTTCTTTTTTGCCGGCTTCTTAAGCGGCCTCTTCCGCAGAGCCTTTTTTGTTTTTTTCTTAATCGTCCGCTTAAATTTCTTCTTCTGGGCAGACTTCGAGACTCTATTAGCTTTTTTCTTAGCCGACTTGATCGCCCGCTTCTTAGCTATTTTCTTTGTCTTTTTCTTTACTGCTTTTTTCATACGACCTCTGCTCCTTTTTTAAACCGCCATACTCTTTCAATAATTCTCTTATTTTTTCTTCATCATCATATTGCTGGGCACAATGGATCTTGCCCTGCAAGACGTTAAGTCGTGTTTGAATCTTATTCTTTTTTATCTTTCGGATACAATCCTCAAAACTCTTCCTTTTATCTTTAACGCCTAAATCGCTTACCGCTAAATTACATACAAATGATTTAACTCTCTGGTCATCAATTCTATTAAGTATTGTTGTTGGCTTTAACTCATCTTCATTTGTATCAAATAAATGCTTTATGATCTTTTGCACTACCGGATCGCTGAATTCATCCTGCTGCATCACCTTTTTTACTTGTTTGATTAAACGCGCATCTTCAAACATCAATGACATCAGCATCTTTTCCGCAATATTAGTAACCTTATATGCCCCGACCTCACCGGCCGTGCTTAAAATTCGCTTAGGCAAAGGTAATATTTTAATCTTTTTTAGCTCAATAAGTAATACTTCTTCGGAGACCGAAAGTATTTCCGATAGTCTTTTAATATAGCTTGCTCTTAAGATTACATTTCTGATTTTTTTAACAAGGCCAAGCATGCTCATTGCAATCTTAGCCTTTTCTTCGGGAACTTCCTTCCGGAATTCCGAAAGCAGTAAATCCAATTTGTAATCAAATAAACTTTTTGCCGAGTCGATTAGCTTGCGAAAATTTTCTTCTCCATGTCGGCAAACATATGTATCCGGGTCAAACCCCGGATCTAACTTTGCAATCCGAACGCCCATTCCTTCTTCGATCAACAAATCCAAACTGCGTAACGCCGCTTCTTCGCCGGCAACATCCGGATCAAAAACAATGACAACATGATGCGTATATCTTTTTAAAAGCCGGACATGCTCGCTGGTAAAAGCCGTGCCGGAAGAAGCAACTAAATTTTTTATACCCGCCTGAAAAGGGATGATAAAATCAAAATATCCTTCAACAATAATAACGTAATCTTCCCGGCTAACAAATTCTTTGCTAAAATTAAATCCGTATAAATTTTTACCCTTTGTATAAATCTCTGTTTCTGGAGAATTTATATATTTCGGCTGCCTCTTTGCCGCGCCTGCGAGAACTTCTGATTTCTGCTGAAACTCTAAAAGTCTTCCGCCAAAACCAACGATCTTGCCCTGGCTATTAAAAATAGGCAGGATTATTCTATCTCTAAAACGGTCATATAAGCGGCCCTGCGCATTTTGAATCACCAGGCCAGATTTAAGCAGTAACGTGTCTTTAACACCTTTCTTGCGCAAAAAATTGAGCAATCCATCCCATTGCTCAAAAGCTAGCCCAAACCGAAATTTTTCCATACTCGCTTTGCTTACTTTTCGCTCGGCTAAATATTTACGCGCCGATTCAGCGCGAGTATCTTTTATCAAATTCTGCTGAAAATACCAGGCCGCTTGTTCGTTTATTTTGTAGAGCAACGCCGTCAGCGAATATGAACCCGTACTTTTTTCCTTTGTATCGTCGATGATCTCTACGCCCACCTTATCGGCCAAAAATCGCACGGCTTCCGGAAACTCCATGCGTTCATATTTCATTATGAAAGAGAACACATCGCCACCCTCTGCGCAGCCAAAACAATGAAAAATCTGCTTGTCCGGACAGACCATAAACGAAGGAGTTTTCTCATTATGAAACGGGCAAGAAGCTTTAAAGTTCCTCCCTGCCTTTTTCAGCGGAATATAGCCTGAAATTACATCGACAATATCACACCGCTGCTGAATATCTTCTAATATTCTATCGGGAATTCTTCTCATTTTCTTTTAACACGTATAAACCCCGAACAACAAATAAAATCAAGCTGATGTTTTTTAAGCAAAGCATCCAATATTAAATTCAACCCGATTGCATCTGAAGAGATATGACCGGCAATAATAATATTGATGTGCTCCGTCTTCGCTTTCTTAAGATGGTCCTCGCCAATATGCATACCAATAATCGTGCCGACGCCGGCTTGCGCTAAATTTTTAAAAATTTCTTTTGAGCCGCCGGTACCTCCGGTCATATCGACAAAAATTTTCCCGGCGCGGGATCTTTTGTGTCCATTGAATATCTTTGGACCGGCATTATTTTTCACGGCCTGTCTATATTCAGGGATATCTTTTAAAATATCCAATATTTGCCCGACCGCGTCTGGTTTTTTCCGATCCATCAATCTTTGCAAAAAACATGACACATGATTATCAGCCGGGGTATGAACACACAGTAAGGGTACATTCAGCAACCTTGCCGCATCAGCTGTTTTTGTATGATTTACCGGTAATAATCTCCTTTCGATTTCACTAATACGTTCCTGTAAAACCCCTTCGGCAATGTTAACCGGCACCCCCTTCAAACTAACAATATCCGCCTGCATATACATGACCTGATGCAGTGCCGCCAGCGCTTTGCCTTGCGGATGATGCGATATCACCAAGTCGATCTTTTTCCCCTTTTGATTTAGCCTATCCGTCAGCAAAATTTCAGCGACATCAATATCAATGCCAACTAGTGCTCTTTTAACTTCCTTATCCAGATCTCCATTAAGTATTCTTGTATCACTATATGGATTTTTTAATCGTTCTAGGTCAAATTCCTCTTTTTCCTTTTCCGGGAGCTGTTCATATTGTTCCTTAATTCTTTTGAGCTCACTTAACACCCCGGCTTTTCCTCTTGGATCCTGCTCAATCCCCTTTTCAATGAACAAATCATATAATCTCTTTAGCTTCAATTTTTCCCCCTGTCTTCAAATATCCCTTTCCCCCTCCAATTCGGCATAAACTTAATTAAGTATTTATATATCGCCGGTGCGATCTTACTAACCTGAGGCGCAGACGACGATCGCTGCCAGAGGCTTTTTTGAACATAATCGCTGGGTAACATATTTAACATCAGCAAGACGATACTTATGGTCAAAAAACCGCGCGTAATCCCGAGCCCGATTGCTCCCGTTTTATCACATTGGGGAACAAATGTTGTCGTCATAATTCTTAACACAAAAACTCGCAACAAGAAAAAAGCTAAAAAAGTAACAAAAAAAACCGCGATGATTGCGAATTCTCGAGCCAACCATTCGGGCATAAAAAGTCGGGCTTTTATAAAACTGCTTAATCCATCAAGAAAATGCAGTCCCGTTACGATGCTTACCAAAGTTGCTAATAATCTAAATATTTCGGTGAAAAGCCCGCTTTTAAAACCTTTATAACCTATCCTAATTAAAAGGAATAAAGAAAAAAGGTCTATCCAATTAAAATTTATCATTTAATATATCTTTTACAAAGTCAGTTGAAGTATACCATATGATTGGGAGCCTGTCAAGGGCAGGAAAGAACTATTCAATCGTCATAACTCTTTTATTTACAGAATGTTACAACTACAATAATTTGCTAATTTTTAGCTCTTAAATTACTAACCAAAATTTAACTTTTAAAAAGTTTCCGCTTTTCTTTAAAAGTTAACCACAATCGGCAATAACAATTTTTTTTGAAAGATAAAATTTTAAGTTAATAAAAGTTATTCCTTTTTAGACTACTTGCCCGTTAAATAATAACTAACCCTTATAAATCTTGTATAACGCCGAATCGCTTCTGCTCTAACCTTCTGCTTTTCTAAATCTTCCTGAGCATCTTTATATCCCTGGGCAGCATCAAGAAGTTTCGCGGCATAAGTATCGCGTTCTTCCTCGTTCATAAAATTATCCCTGATTGCCCTGAGTTCTCCAGAATCAAGATAAAACCCCCCGCACTTATAACATTCATCGACATTAACTTCTTTTGTCGATTCATATTTATGGATATGCATCGGCAACCCACATTTTGGACAATTTATCTGCCCACGATTTTCATCATTATTCCGGGGATTATTAAGCGCATCTTTTAAGGCCTTACCTAAGCCTTCATTCTTCTCATCAAGCTTACATAGCTCCATCCAGTCAAACCACATTCCTTTACAGCCATCTTTACAGACATCAATTTTTACGCCACCGAAATCTTCTCCGATCATCTGCTTCTGACATGCTGGACAAATCATTGCCTGCCTCCTTTCATCATCCTAAACTGCTTTTTTAAATATTAATTTGATTAGTATAACATCAATCGAAGGACCCGTCAACAACGCTATCTCATTTTAACTTTTTCTAACTTCCTGGTTCACCAGCTTCATACATCGTTCGCATAAATTCTTCTTCCTGCTTTTCGATATCAAAACCTTCCAAGGGTATTTTCTTGCCCGGTCTAACCCGCGACAATAATAAACCCGGCAAGGGGAATTGTAACCGGCGATCACTCTTAATAATATCAGTAATCATCTCAATCACCACATCCTGTCTGTATTTCTCTATAAGATCAGCGAGTTTATCGTCAAAATTTCTGAGCACTAATTCCTCACCCTTAACATTTCTTCCTTTATCTGAATATTCTTTTTGCGTTTCTAATAACAACCGCTCGCAATCTGCGCGCAGAATCTTCTCAATAATCTCCCCTTTCTCCACCTTGAGCTTGAGAACATTAGATACTAACGTTACATTCTTTTCAAGATTCTGTTTTAAATAGCGAACTTTTATTTCACCGGAAAAGCTAATTTCATATTTGCCGGTATTATTAAATATTCGCTCATTCCCTTTCTTTTTTTGCCTTAAAGCTAAATAATACTCGTCTGGATTATTCATGTTCAGAGTATCAAAAAATCCTTCTCCGGCCTTTAAAACTTTATCTTTGAGCTTAATTTCATTCGCGCTCGGCAAATTCGCCTCCGAACCATTGACGATCCAGCCGGAACTAAATAAGAAATCCCGGTCATATTTTATTACCAAATCTTCAGCCGAAACATTCTGAATCATCACGACCATAAGCATCGGTTTACCAGCCCGACATATCTCTTTGCCCGATTGAATCGTAAGCGTTAGCGGTTGCTCTGAATCTTGAGCATAGCCTTGAGAATTTATTAAGAGCAATAAAAAAGGCACTAAGAGTATTTTTTTCATCCAATTCCCTCCTGGCAAATTACCTTTGATTACTATATATATTAGCTCTTATTCTTCATCTTGACAAGTCTAAATACTTCCGTCTAGCCCGGTACCTCATCCTTGTCTTTCCCGCGTCTAGCTGCTATAATAAGCCCATGTCGCAAACCATCAGAGCTTTTATTGCTATTGATATAAGTGCCGCCATCCGCCAGGAACTAAAAACGATCAAGGCCCAACTTAAAACAACCATTTTTGGCAAGATATCCTGGGTAAAACCGGAGAACATTCATTTAACATTAAAATTTTTGGGCGATATTTCCGAAGCACAGCTTGAGCAAATCAAAGGAATAATCACCCAAGTTTCACAAGCTAATAAACCTTTTACTCTGACCTTGGGCAAACTTGGCGCTTTTCCAAGTATTTCCAATCCCCGCATAATCTGGGTGGCAATAGAATCAGAGGCTGAACGAACAAAAGTTATTGCTCGGCAACTGGAGGAAAAGCTCGAAGCGATCGGTTGGACCCCCGAAGAAAAAAAGTTCCACCCGCATCTTACTTTGGCCAGGGTGAAATTTATTAAAGATAAAAAAATATTTGAAAATTGTCGTCAAAAAATAAACCCCCCAAGCTTAACCACGAGGATTAACGAAATTATCCTATTTAAAAGCACCCTCACCCCTCAAGGCGCGATCTATACAACGCTTTTTGCCGCAAAATGTTGCGCTTAAGACAATGTCCCAACCAGATTAACTTATCCAAAAACAGATCAGCTTATTTCCGGGAATAAAAAAACAAAAAATATGCAGAATAATGTTTGTATAAACGGCCGCCATAATATCATCGAGCATTATACCGGCGCCGCCTTTTAACGCTTCAATTTTTTTTATCGGGAACGGCTTCGTAATATCAAAAATCCTAAACAGAGCGAATCCAAGTATTAAATTTATATAGTTAAACGGTACGAAAGAAAAGCAGAGCAACATTCCGCAGACTTCATCAATTACAATCTTGCGCGAATCATGCTCCTTGAATAATATTTGCGCCTTTTCGACGACTAAAAAACCAAGGAGGGTGAGAATTGCAACTACTCCGGCATAGACAGGCCGGTTGCCTTTTGTGCATACATAAATCAAAATCCCGGCCAGACTCCCCATTGTACCGGGCCCGAACGGCAGGTATCCTAAATAAAAAAAGGTGGCAATTAATTTAATCAACTTTTCCACTTCTAAAAATGTTTTTATTTTCTTTCAAATAAAAGATGCCGGATATTAAAGTAAAAGCTACGGTAATCAGCATCAGAATGTAAATGCTGTTTTTCAGCCAGAACTCAAGCTCATTATTCCAAAAAGAAAAGAAAGTAATTGACGCTTCTTTAAAAACAATAAATCCGAGGATAATAAATATGGAAACCATCTGGGAAACAGTTTTATGCTTACCGGCTTTTGCCGCGGCCAGAATTCTTCCTTTATTGGCGGCTAGAATTCTTAACCCGGTTATCAACGATTCCCGCAAAATAATTATCACAACCATCCAGGCCGGAATAATCCCCATCTCGACAAAAGCCAGAAATGCCGCCAGCACTAAAATTTTATCCGCCAGCGGGTCAAGAAGTTTCCCGAGCTCGGAAATCAAATTGCGCTTTCGGGCAATATATCCGTCGTAAAAATCAGTGAGCGAAGCGATTGTAAAGGCAACTAAAGCCAAAACCTTCGCCAGAAATCCTTTGGAAAAGAGCAAGAACATAAACACAAAAGTAAGAATAATACGTAAAATAGTCAATCTGTTGGGCAAATTCATAACTTCCTCGCGATTAAATCGTATCCCTGGCTAGCGGTGATTTTTACGGTTATTAAGCTGCCGGCTTTAATATTTCTTCCTTTAACCACAACGACCCCGTCAATCTCCGGCCCGTCAAATTGGGTGCGGCCAAAAGAACAATTGCCACCCTGGACCTGGTCAATCAGAACATCCAACGCTTTCCCAATTAAAGTACGATTTTTATTTTCCACAATCTTTTGCTGTAATTGCATTATTTTTTTCAATCTTCTCTCTTTAATTTGTTCCGGCACCTGCGGTGTTAGATCTGCGGCTGGTGTATTTTCTTCACGGGAATATTTAAATACGCCTAATCTTTCAAACTGGATATCCTGGACAAATTTATAAAGCTTCCTGAAATTTTTTTCTGTTTCCCGGGGAAAACCAACAATTAGTGAAGTCCGCAAGGCAACACCCGGAATAAAGGAGCGCAGGTTATCAATCAATTTTTTTATTTGTAAGCTGCTAACCCTTCTCCGCATCAGCTTTAATATTTTATCATCGATATGTTGAATAGGCAAATCAATATACTTACAAATTTTCGGCTCCTGGGCGATCACCTCGATCAAAGCGCGCCGGAAATGTCTCGGGTGTGTGTAAAAGATTCTAATCCATCTCAGTTTTTTTATCTTGACCAGACGCCTAAGAAGCTCAGCTAATTTATACTCGCCGTAACGATCTTTCCCATAAAATGTTGTGTCCTGACTAATTAAATTTACTTCCTTTACGCCTTTGGCGGTAAGGACCTGCACTTCCTTTACGATAGATTCCATGGCCCGGGAATGGTAACGGCCTCTTATCTGAGGAATAACACAGTAACGACAGCGGTTATTACAACCGTCAGCGACTTTTACATAGGCATAATGCTTTGGCGTTAGAGATACTCTCGGGGAACCCGGCTTATATAAATAGGGTGCCTTGGCTGTCAAAAACGGAATTTCACCCCTAATGCTTGCGCGTATCACTTCGGCAATTTTATCAATATTCCCCGGGCCTAAAAATCCATCTACCTCTTTCAAGAGTCCGGAAAGTTCATTTTTATAACGTTGCGGCAGGCAACCAGAGACAATTACTTTCTTTAATCGGCCTTCTTTTTTCAATCTAATAACCTCGAATATTGCCTCAATCGCCTCTTCTTTAGCTTCCTTAATAAAAGCACAGGTGTTAATAATCGCCACTTCGGCAGCATCAGCGTTTTCGCTGATCGAAAAGCCGGCTTGCTTCAAGACCCCGAGCATGATCTCGGCATCAACGAGATTTTTGGAACAGCCTAAACTAATAAGCGCTACTTTCATTTCGAAATCACGGTTTTCAATAGACCACAAAAAAAAGACTAAGAGCACTTATCCGATAAACTCTTAGACTACTATTGGGAACTTTTTAATTCCGTCTAAAATCTATTTATTCTAACTCGTCATTCTCCCACTGCGCGGCAATATCTTTCCAGTTTTCAACCAATATTTCTCTTGCTTTTGAACCCCGAAAAGCACCAACGATGCCTTCTTCTTCCATGGTATCAATTAACCGCGCCGCCCGCGCATACCCAAGCCGTAACCTTCGCTGAAGCATAGATACCGACGCCTGCCGGGAATTAATCACCAGCTTTGCTGCTTCTTTAAATAATTCATCCTGTTTATCTTTACTTCGATAACTAAAAATTTTCTCCTGCTCTTTTAAAAATTCTTCCGTGTAGACAGCCGCCTGCTGTTCTTTGACAAACTTTACGACCTTTTCTATTTCTCGATCGGAAACCAGGGACCCCTGGGCTCGAACAAGTTTAAAATTACCGGGTTTTAAAAAAAGCATATCCCCTTTACCCAGTAGTTTATCCGCACCATTCATATCTAACACCGTACGCGAATCTACTTTGCTCGCAACACGAAAAGAAATCCGGGCCGGGAAATTAGCCTTAATAACTCCCGTGATTACATCCACCGAGGGCCGTTGCGTGGCCAAAATCAAATGTATCCCCACCGCCCGTGAAAGTTGGGCCAGACGTGTTATCGCCCCTTCGACCTCTTTTGCCGCAAGCACCATCATATCCGCAAGTTCATCAATAATAATCACAATAAAAGGCATCGGTTCAAGTTGTATTGTTTTATCACCCTCCGTTATTTCTTTCAATCCTTCTTTAACTTTTTTATTGTAACCAAGAATATTCCTTACCTTGACCTTAGCCAGCAACTCATAGCGTTCCTCCATCTCGGAAACTGCCCAGTCGAGCGCGGCGGCGGCTTTTTTTACGTTTGTCACAACCGGACAGATTAAATGCGGCAAGCCGTTATACATCGCCATTTCGACCATTTTCGGATCAATTAATATCAGCTTTACTTCTTCCGGACTTGCTTGAAACAATAAACTCATAATTAAAGAATTAATACATACGGTTTTCCCGGAACCAGTTGTTCCGGCAATCAAAAAATGAGGCATATCGTCGAGCTCGGTAATTAAAGCTTCTCCGGAAATTTCTTTTCCCAATGCCAAAGTAAGTTTAGAGTTAGAATTCTGAAAGTCCGGGATTTCCAATATTTCTTTAAGATAAACCATTGTTGCCTGAATGTTCGGAACTTCGATGCCGACCGTGCCCTTGCCCGGAATCGGCCCGACGACATGGACACTAGGTGCTTTTAAACTCAACGCAATATCATCCGCTAAGTTTATGATTTTGTTTATTTTTACTCCCGGTGCCGGCTGTAGTTCATACCTGGTTATTACCGGCCCTTGTTCGACTTCAACAACTTTAGCTTCAATGCCAAAGTCATACAATGTTTCTTCTAAAATTTTTGAGTTGCCTTCGAGATCATCTTTAATCACTCTGTCTTCCGGCGGCGGTGGATTATCAAGCAAATCAAGCGTGGGCAACTTATAATCTCCGATAATTTTCGCCGGAATTGGTTTTGCGCGCTGAGTTTTAGGATTAGGGGCTTTTGCCTTTTTTATCACTAATTTAGATTTAAAAAAAGACGCCACCGATTCTTCCTCGACCGGTTTTTTCTTTTCGGCCGCCGGCTTGCCTTGAGCGTAATTTTCTTTTACTTCTTCCTTCTGACTTACCTGTTTTTTTACAGGAAGGCCAAACTTTTTACCGAGCGGTCGTTTCTTAATCGCTTCCGGCGGCCCCAGTCGGTTTAACCGCTGGTCGATTTTAATTTTCTTGAACAAGCCGATTAATCCTTTTAAAAGCTGAACGACCAGTGGCACGATTAGAAACTCGGTTGCCAAAAGTAAAGATAAAACAAAAATTGTCCCGAGAATAACCATCGTCCCGACTTCGCCAAAATATCTGATAAGCATCAAAGATGTATAAAAACCGACTATGCCGCCGGTTTTTATCCGGCTGACATTATAGGCCGAAGTTAAAGTACTCATCATTGCCGAAAACGACCAGATAACAAACAAAAAACCAAAAACTTTGGCATGGAAATTTTGCGTAATGCGTCCGATAATTTTACCAATCGCCCAAATACAGAAAAGCGCCGGGATAAAATAGCCCCCCCAGCCCACGCAAAATAATAAAGCCCAGACAAGATAAGCCCCGACACTGCCGCCATAATTTTTTATATGGGCATTGGGGCTTGAGGTATTAAAAGGGATATCGTTTGGATTATAGGAGAGAAAACTAATTACTAAAAATACACATGCGCCAAAAAGAATAACCGACCATACTATCCTAATCTGTCTCTCGTTCATATTTTAAACTCCGGTATGGCCGAATCCACCGGTATTGCGGACTGTTTCATCTAATTCCGTGGCAACTTCCAATTCCGCTTGCGTAACTTTACTTATAATCATTTGCGCAATCCGGCTGGCGCGTTTGACTACATACGGAGCTTTCCCAAAGTTGATTAAAATGATATTGATTAAACCTCGATAATCAGCATCGATTGTCCCCGGGGTATTAACGATACCGATGCCGTGTTTTACGGCCAGACCACTCCGCGGTCTAATCTGGGCTTCATACCCTTGCGGGATACTAATATAAATTCCCGCCGAAATCATTTTAATCTCTCCCGGCTCGATTGTTACCTCATCCTCAACATCAGCATACAAATCCATGCCACTGGAACCTGTACTCATATAAGCCGGTAAGGGTAAATCTTCACAATTTTCTTTCTTCTTTATCTTTATTTTTAATTGCTCCATATGCTTACCTAGGTCGACTCCTCTTTTTGCATTGCGCGTTTAATACTTAAATTAATTCTACCCATGTTATCTATTTCAATGGCTTTAACGCTAACCTCGTCTCCAGTTTTTACAACATCTTCCACATTTTTTACAAATTTATCAGCTAGCTCGGAGATATGAATAAGCCCTTCTTTTCCCGGCAAAATCTCACAAAATGCCCCAAAGTTCATGAGTCTTGTTATCCGGCCCTTATATATTTTTCCGACTTCGACCTCTTCGGTCAAGGCCTTTATGATTTCGATCGCCTTCGCTGATGCCGCTTCATCCGGAGAGGCAACAAAAATACGACCATCATCTTCAATATCAATCTTAGCCCCGGTTTCACTTATAATCTTTCTAATAATCTTGCCCCCGGGCCCAATCACATCCTTTATCTTCTCTACCGGTATCTTGAGGATCGTAATCCGCGGCGCGTACTCCGATAGGTCAGCCCGCGGCCGGTCAATCACTTTTAGCATTTCATTCAGGATCGAAAGGCGGGCTTGTTTTGCCTGGGTCAAGGCATCTTTGATGATTTCGAGACTAATTCCATCTATTTTTAAATCCATCTGAATCGCCGTAACACCTTCTTTTGTGCCGGTTACCTTAAAATCCATATCGCCAAAATGATCTTCAACGCCAGCTATATCCGTAAGAATAACCGTATCATTCCCTTCTTTAATCAAGCCCAGAGCAATACCACTAACCGGGGCTTTAATCGGTACTCCGGCATCCATCAAAGATAACGTTCCCGCACAAACCGTAGCCATACTTGAAGACCCATTAGATTCTAAAATCTCAGATACAACCCGTACGGTATAGGGAAATTCCTCTTTTGAAGGCATAACCGGCGTTAACGCACGTTCGGCTAAGGCACCATGCCCGACCTCCCTTCTACTCGTACCCCGGATTGGTCTTACTTCACCAACACTAAACGGCGGAAAATTATAATGTAACATAAAACTTTTAAGCGATTCGCCGGCTAAAACATCGATTCTCTGTTCATCATCGCTTGTCCCTAATGTCGTCACCGACAAACTCTGCGTTTGTCCGCGAGTAAATAAAGCCGCGCCATGGGTCCGCGGTAACATATTTACCTCGCAATTTATCGGTCTAATTTGCGCATATGAGCGTCCATCAACGCGCACTTTATTCTTTACAATCATCTTCCGCACCTGGTCCTTTTCAACCTTTACCAGCGCGGCTTTAATATCCGTTTCTTCGTAGGGAGATTCATCACTGATCAACTCCTCAATCAAATTCTTAGCAATCGAATCCAACTCTTCTTCCCTTTGTTCTTTACTGGTGATCTTATAAACATCGGTCAACTTTGCTAAAGATAATTCCTTGACCTTTTCATATAACTCTTCCGGTATCTGCGCTAATTCAACTTTCGCCTTTTGTCTCCCGCATTTTTTAGCAAATTCTTCCTGCAATTTAATAATCGCCTGTACCTTATCAGCCCCGAATTTCATCGCTTCAAGCATCAATTCTTCGCTGACCTGCTTTGCCCCCGATTCGATCATAATAACACCATTTTTTGTGCTGACAAGAATCAGTTCGAGCGAACTAGCTTGGAGCTCTTCATAGGTAGGATTTATTATGAATTCATTATTTATACTTCCTATTTTTATCGCGCCAATAGGCCCGGCAAAGGGAATATCCGAAATTGTCAAGGCACACGAACCGCCGATCAAGGCTAAAATATCAGGGTCGTTTAGTCCGTCGCTGGAGAGAACATTGGCAATAATCTGAATTTCATTTTGAAACCCCTTGGCAAACAACGGCCGGATCGGGCGATCAATAAGTCTCGCCGTTAATATTTCTTTCTCGGAAGGCCGGCCTTCTCTTTTAAAAAAGCCCCCGGGAATTTTACCGGCGGCATAGGTCTTTTCTCTATATTCAACCGTCAACGGCAAAAAGTCCAGCCCTAGTTTAGGTTCTTTAGACATAACCGCAGTAACCAGAACTACCGTACCTCCATATTGAACCATCACCGCACCACTAGCTTGTTTAGCTAATCTTCCGGTTTCGAGGATTAATGTTTCTTTTCCAAATTCTAATTCTATTCTTTCGCTCATCTTCACTATTTCCTTAAATTAAGTTTAGTTAAAATATCTTTATATTTTTTGAAATCTTCACGTTTTAGGTAAGTCAATAATTTTCTTCTTTTAGAAACAAGCTGAAGCAGTCCTTCCCGAGAACTGAAATCTTTCTTATGCATCTTCAAATGATCCGCCAGGCCATTAATTCTTTCAGTGAGCAAGGCGATTTGCACGCTGGCAGAACCCGTGTCGCCGTCATGCACTCTAAAATCGTCTATTATTTTTCCTTTTTGTGTTTTAGTCGCTGTCATCCCGCTTTCACCTCCTTTCAATCTTGTTTATTTTATCACACTCAATATGAAAAGTAAACCCCCCCGGAATTAATCTTAATATCTAAATTAATTTTTTGGATCTTTGTTTGTTTCCGTTAATCGTATCAGCAAATTATACTTAATAAGATCGATATTAAAAACAAGCAGAATAATAAAATAATAGCCAATGACCAGACTCAAGCTAACGCGGGGGAGCTCAAAATAAGCCCCGGGAACAAGCAGAAAGAGAGAATTTATTTTATATAAAATAGTGATCAGGAATTCACAGCTCACCGCTAAGGAGTGAGCCAGTGGCGGGATCAAAGTTCCCAATAAGATAAAGATAAACCCGCCGGCAACAATAATAAAAATAAAGGGCACGATAATCATATTCGCCAGCACAGCTATGGGCGTTAGCATATTAAAATAATAAGCGATCAAGCCCAATGTCCCGAGCCAGGCCGCCAACGACACACAAAAAGTGATAATTACAACTTTAAACCATTTTTTATCGGACCACACTTGCGGAATAATTCTAATCATTTTTGGGGACAGATAAATAATAGAGATTACACTGAAAAATGAAAGCTGAAATCCAATGTCAAAAATTTGAAACGGATTGTGCCACAAAATTATACATGCGGCCAGGCTCAAACCGCTAGCGGGCTCATAATCTCGCTCGATTAAAAAACCAACCAATAGAATACACGCCATAATTGTCGCCCGGACCACGGAAGTTCTCCCCCCGCTAAGTAAGCAATAAAAAATCAGGATAAACACCGCCAGTACATAACTCAACTTATGCGGTACATGTATTATTTTCATTAAGACCATAATCACCAAAACAACGATCCCGACATGTAATCCCGAAACGGCTAAAACGTGAACGGTACCGGTACGTTGCAGCGCTTTATTAAAAAATTGCGGCACATCACCTCTTGCGCCTAATATCATCGCGCTAAGAATACCGGCCGCCTCGGGAGAAAGATTACTGGCGATCAACTGTTTTACTTTATTTTTTAAAGAAAAGGCCGATTTCTTTACAAAATTGCCTTGATTATTCCCCGTAAATATAACTTTACCCTTTTTGCTTACCGAAAGCATAGCATAAATCCCTTTTCGTTTAAGGTAGTCACGGTAATTGAATCTTCCTGAGAGCCGAAGCGGATAAGGCCGATACAATTTGCCCTCTAAAATAACCTCCTGTCCATATCTAAAATCCGCTTTTTTAAAACACCACACTAAAACCTTACCGGTTACTTTTTGTCCCCCATTACGATCATCCAATTCTGCGGCCTGCAGGGTAAAGCTCTGCTTATACTTTTTCTGGGCAGGCTCATCAATGATCACTCCTTTTAGCATAACCTGTTTGCCTTTATAGGGGGTAAATCGGCCAATGTGATCCTTTGAAAGAATATTGGCATTTGTTAACAGACAGGCTCCCAGAAAAATACTCGTCAGGGCCAGAAAAAATGGAAATAAAAAATTATGGCGGAGAAAAATTATTGTGGTTCCTAATGATAAAATTAACAGAATAAATACAATTAGAAAAGGAAGGCTGACATAATTGGCCGCCAAAATTCCCAGAATGAGAAATAGGCAAATAAAAACGAGCGGTCTTTTCATTTTTTCATTAGATCGAAACCGAAGGGTATGATTGGCTAAAAGCTTATTACTCCAAGCTTATATTCTCTTTTATCTTTTCAAACTTTTTCGGCCCGATCCCTTTAACCCGCATCAGCTCAGCTTTTGATTTAAATCGCCCATTTTGCCGGCGATAATCAACTATCCGCTGAGCAATTACCGGGCCGATACCAGAAAGCTGACTAAGTTCCTGCGGATTAGCCTGATTAATACAGACAATCCCTTGTTTTTCTGAAGTTTTAAGTTTGGTTTGCTCATGTTGGGCCAGTGGAACTTCATCGCTTGCCTCCAGGTAAATAATTGAATTTGCCAATTGCGGCATATATTTCTTTAACCCGGAGAGCCCGATCCCCAGCATTAAAATACATAAAACAAAAATAATAACTTTTTTTTCCTCAACATAAAAATCTTGCACAATTTTATTCTCCTTCCGCCGAAATTTTCTGTAGCGCTTTCAGGTTCAGCTGTGCCCTTTCAAAATCCGGATTTATCCGGAGAATCTCTTGCCATTTATTCTCGGCTTTTTTTTGCTCTCCTTTTTCCATAAAACAAACCGCCAAATAATTATGCGCATCGAGGTCATAATAATTATTTAAAACAACCTGTTCAAACTGATCAATTGCTCTGTCTACGGCTCTCATCCGGAGATAATAGACCCCTAAGTTGTAATGGGCCGCGGCATTTTCCGGTTCTAAAATTAAAGCCTTTTCCCAGGATTTCATCGCCCGATCAAAGTTTTTATCTTCAAAATGAAAAGTTCCTAAATCGACATACAAACCGGCTGTTCTGGGCGCCATCCGAAGCGCTTCCTTAACAAGCATAACCGCCTTCCTGATATTCCCGCGACTATAATTCAACATGCCGATTGCACTCAGCGCCCGCACACTCCGGGGGTTATCACGAAGCGTTGTAGACCAAAAAGTAAAATCATTCTGCCAGGCTTTATTCCTTTTTATCGTGCGCATTGAAAGAAGCAGCACTAAAATCAAAAAAACAACTAAGCCCGCCTTCCGCAAAAAACCGCGCTTATTTAATAAATAATTAAAAAGTGATGCGATAACAATAAAAAATCCAATGCCCGGCAAATACAGGTATCTTTCGGCCATCGGATTGGAAAGCGGGATTATCCCTAGGACCGGAATAATTGTAATCGACGAAAAAAAGATGGCAAAGGATGTCAGGCTCCTCTTCTCTCTTACCTTGTATGCCAAAATAAAAATACACGAAATTACCAGTACGGCATTGACGACCCAGAAATTAAAGATGGAATTATATGGTCGGACCGAGTAATCGGCAACTAACCGAACCGGCAGGATTAAAAGCTTGATATAACCGAGCAAAATAACCAGACTGGTTAAAACAGCAGAATAAAAACTCCCCCCCGGATAAGACGCAGATATTGAATCGGGATTACGCATCAAGACAAAACGTAAGATTAGATACAAGCAAAGCAAACCAGCATATCCTAAAAATATCTTCCCTTTCTCCTGCCAAAGTTTCTTGAACTTTGCCCGGTTTGCCAGCGGATTAATCCAAAATTCGTATAAGCCGATAATCAGCGGAAAAGTAACCGCCATTTCTTTAGACAATAAGGCCAAGCCGAAACTTATTAGTGATAAACCATATTTTTTATTTACATAAAGCAAAAAAGCGCCCAGGTAAAATAAAAGACACAACAAGTCATCCCTGAACCCGATGCCGTTTACGACCTCGGACATCACCGGATGTACAGCAAACAAAAAACTCGCAAAGAAAGATTTGTAAAAATTTCGGCTCATTGTATTTGCGAACAAAAAAACAAGCAGCACATTTAAAAGATGCAGGAGCAGATTGCTTAAATGATATCCGAAGGGATTGGTTTTCCAGATGGAATAATCAACAAAATAGGAAAGCGTTACTAATGGCCGGTAACTATTTTCCCCAAAAACTTTAAAGTAATTTTGCGAAAATAATAATTTGAGATTGAGAAAGCTCTTTAGAAAATAATTATTCTTTATCGTTAGATAGTCATCATAAACAAAACCATTATTCAGGCTGTTCAAGTAAACAATCGCCGTTGTAAATAATATCAGAAATATTGCTCTGCTGTATCGGGTCATCTCTAATCCAAAAAAAACGTTACGCTAAAATTAAATAACAATGTTTACCAATTTTCTCTTCACGATAAAAAACTTTTTCAGTGGCTTACCGGCAAGCCACTTTTTTGTCTTCTCATCTTCTAATACCTTTACTTTTAGCTCTTCATCGCTTATTTTAGATGATACTTCTATTTTTGAGCGCACTTTACTATTTATTTGAATAATTAGAGTGACCGTATTCTGGATTAAAGCCTCGGGATTGTGCTTCGGCCAGCTGGCTTTAATGATACTGTCTTGATGACCTAATAACTGCCATAATTCTTCACAGATATGCGGGGTAATCGGAGAAAGTAAAACAATCAACGCCTCGACCGCCGCGGATAGAACTTGAGGCATCTGCTGCTTTTCTTCGGCAAGCTTACAATCCGGAATAATCTCATTGCTCAATTCCATAATCGAACTTATCGCGGTGTTAAATTTAAAACCGCTATCCATCTCCGCGCTGACTTTCTTTATCGTCGCATGCAGTTTAAACGACAATTTTTTTTCAAAAGGTAGTTCCCCGACCGGTGGCGCAGATGATTTTAAATTATTGAAAGCATGCACCAGAGTCCAGACCCGGTTCAAAAACCGCCAGGCCCCCTCCATTCCGCTTTCATTCCAATCAAATTCCGCTTCGGGCGGAGCAGCAAATAAAATACTCAGTCTTAAGGCATCCGTCCCATATTTTTTAATCATCTCATCCGGGTCAACGGTATTGCCCTTAGATTTCGACATCACTTCTCCATCTTTTAAAACCATGCCCTGAGTGAGAAGTTTTTCAAATGGCTCTGTAAAATCAAGCAATCCTATCTTTTTTAAAAATTTAGTAAAAAATCGGGAATAAAGAAGATGTAAAACCGCATGTTCAATACCACCGATATATTGGTCGACCTTCATCCAGTATTTAACTTTTTCCTTTTTAAAAACTTCCCGGTCATAGTTGGCGCTGCAGAATCGCAAGAAATACCACGATGAATCAATAAATGTTGCCATCGTATCGGTTTCTCTTTTTGCTCGCTTTGCACATTTCGGGCACACGGTCTCCACGTACTCCTTAACTTTTGAGAGCGGGCTTCCTCCTTTTCCGGTTATTGGGACGGCTTGAGGTAATTTCACCGGCAAGTCTTTTTCCGGGACCGGAACTATCCCGCATTTTTCACAGTAAACTATCGGTATCGGCGTGCCCCAATATCGCTGTCGTGAAACCAGCCAATCCCGCAATCTAAAATAAACTTTTCGCTTTCCTATTTTCTCCTTTTCCATCCATTCCGCAATCGCCGCTTTAGCCTCAATATTAGAAAGCCCATTAAATTGCCCGGAGTTTACCTGAATCCCGTCACCTTCATAAGCCTCGGTCATTTCATCTAGGGACTGGGGACTGGGGGTTGGGGGTTGGATCACAATCCGCATCGGCAAATCATGTTCCTTAGCAAATAAAAAATCCCTTTGGTCGTGAGCAGGTACGGCCATGATCGCCCCGGTACCGTATTCCATTAATACATAATCCGCTGTCAATAGCGGTATTTTCTCATTGTTTACCGGATTAATCGCATAACATCCCGTAAAAATACCTTCCTTTTTAACATCCGCAGCGACTCTTACAATCTTACTCTTTTTGGAGACCTCATCCGCAAAATCCTGTACTTCTTTTTCCTGAGGTTTACCTCTGATTATTTCCTTTAATAAAGGATTCTCCGGCGCAATTACAATATATGTTGCGCCAAAGATTGTATCCTGGCGGGTAGTAAAAACCGGGATCGTTTTTCCGCTAACCGACTCACGAAAATAAATTTCTACGCCAAAGCTTTTGCCGATCCAGTTTTTCTGCATCGTGATAACGCGTTCCGGCCAGTATTTCAATTCGGAGAGATCTTCAAGCAAGGCATCCTGAAACTCGGTAATTTTCAGGTACCACTGCTCCAATTCCTTCTGCACAACTTCACACTGACATCGCCAGCAGCCGCCGTTTACCACTTCTTCATTAGCCAAGGTTGTCTGGCATGACGGACACCAGTTTACATTCGAACTTTTCTTATAAGCCAGGCCGTTTTCAAACATCTTAATAAAAATCCACTGATTCCAGCGGTAATACTCTTCCTTATGGGTAGCAATTTCCCGGTCCCAATCATAAGAAAAGCCCATCTGTTTTAATTCTTGAATCATCCAGCTTATACACTTTTCCGTCCAAATCTTTGGATCGGTATTATTTTTTATCGCCGCATTTTCCGCCGGCTGTCCAAAAGAATCAAAGCCCATCGGATGCAACACATTAAAACCAGCGATCATCCGATAACGCGCGATTGTATCACCAATCGTATAATTGCGTACATGCCCCATATGAATTCGTCCGGAGGGATAAGGAAACATTTCCAAAACGTAATATTTTTCTCTTTTTTCGTCCGGGACAGATTTGAAGATATTATTATCCTGCCAATACTTTTGCCATTTATTTTGAATATCCAGGTATGGATAACCGCCCATAAAAATTCCCTCTTTTGTCCTCGCGCCTCGGTTTTAAATACTCCCCGCTACTAAAAATTTCACAATCACACCGGCAAAAATACTTAATCCAACATCAGAAAAAATTTGGATAATAAAAAACTCACGCCGCAGCTCGGAATCAGTATTTAGGGCATGGAACAAGCTCCGTGCCAAAACAAAAAAACCAACCAGCAACCATTTATCAATTAGGATTAAGCTAAAAAATATTAGCCGCTCCAAAGACCCAAAAACCTGCCATTTCTTTATATTTTTAGCATATTCTGCGCTCACTAAATCCTGATGAATCTTTTCTAACACACCAAAGACAAAGCTTTTTGCCGGCTCAAAAATAAACAAAAAACCACACAGATAAAGCAAAATATTGCTAAGGTCTTTGGCGGAAATATAGTCGATGCCCCAACCGAATTTTGTTCTTTTTATACAAACATTCCAAACCAGCGCAATCAAGGCCAGGTGTAAAAGCTGATCCGCGATACCTAATTCCAATCTACGATGTTTTAATGTCTTTTCAAGCTCTATTTTCATCAAATCAATAGCGATATGGCTAATACTGATGACGACTATTCCCCACACCCAGCGGTAATCAAAAAACCAGCTCACGGCAGCAAAACTAACCAGGAATACAATCAGGCCATGCACGAAGACAAAGATCGGCCGCTCATATTTCCTCCTCGTAAGCCATGCTGTTTGCAGGAGATAATCGGCAACAAAATGAGCAAAAATCAAAAGGTATAAAAGCGTAAATTTAATCGTGATCCAATCTGTCATTTTTCTGGTATTTACTTTCTAAAGCGCTGAAAACAGTTTTTCCCAATCTCCATTTTTAATGCAACCTATTTTATCATAGGCATTTTTACAGAGCAAGTTGAATTTTTTTCTATTATATGTTATATTAACAAAACCATGCCCATATTTGAATATCTCTGCAAAGATTGCGGCAAGACTAATGACATTCTGTTCAAAAAAAGAAGAAAAAAGACTTTTTGGGCTAGAATATTCAAAAAGCCGGATTTAAAATGCAATTATTGTGGTTCAAAAAAGTTAGCCCGTATTTATTCCGCCTTTACGACCAATACTAATCCGTCTACCGCTGACATGCTCAATGATATCGGCAAAATGGGCCCGGTAAACTTCACCCGTGACCAGCGACCGATCGGCCCTCCTCCTGGCGGTTGTCCCTATGCTCAGCAACAAGAACACAGGCAAAAGCCAGATAAGAAGATTGACAGAATTCAACTCTCATGATACATTAAAAAATCAAAGATCAAAATTTAAAAATCAAAATGACATATCAAAATTTAAAATTTTTGGATTTTAACTTGCCTGCCTGTTCTACGAATCTGTAAGATCGAGAGACAGATAATTTTGCCTTTTGCATTTTAATTTTTGCATTTTTTTGTGTGGGGCTGTAGCGCAGCTGGGAGCGCAACAGACTGGCAGTCTGTGGGTCGGGGGTTCGAGTCCCCCCAGCTCCACCATGATATTTAAACTCCTAGGGGGGACGAGAAGAGAGCGAACGCCGAGACTAATATCCTAAATCATTTTAAAATGTAATTGCTAAATGCTAAGATTTACTTGTACCCCTTTATTCTTCAGATATTCTTTTACCTGTTTAATACTTAGCGTACGATAGTGGAAAACCGAGGCGGCTAATAGCACTTGCGCCCCTCCCTGCACAACACCTTCATAGAAATGCTCCAGAGTTCCTGCTCCACCGGAAGCAATCACGGGCAGGTCTACGGCATCTGAAATCGCCCTGGTAAATTCTAAATCATAACCAGCTTGTGTGCCATCGCCATCCATGCTTGTTGGCAAGATTACGCCCGCTCCCAATTTCTGGCACTCTTTTGCCCAAGCGACAGCATCTTTGCCGACTGGTTTTGTCCCCCCGGAGACAACTAGTTCAAAACCAGAAGGCATTTCTTTATTCCTTCTCGCATCAATCGCTACGGTTACCTTTGCGGAACCAAATCGTTCTACAGCGCGCCTCACTAAATCCGGGTCTTTAAACGCAGCACTATTCATTGAGATTTTATCAGCACCGGCTTTGAGCACCATTTCGATATCTTCCAAGCTGGAAATCCCACCGCCTACGGTCAAAGGTATATCAATAACGGAAGAGACATCTTCGACCCATTTAAGTCTTGTCTTCCGATTTTCTACGGTTGCCGCTATATCCAGCATCGCTAATTCGTCAGCTCCCTCCTGCTGATAGAACTTAGCATTTTCCACCGGATCACCGGCATCTTTTAAATCAACAAAATTTATCCCCTTTACTACTCGACCGTCCTTCATATCCAGGCACGGCATGATTTTTACTATGCTCATAATCTCTCCTTTTTTTCCTTATTTTTATTTTATGTTACAATTCGTAACGCAAAATACGGAACAACATTAAAAATAAATATCGCTATTTTATAAAAAGCTATGCCGGCATAATGAATTGCATCGAACGTTTCTACCGGAATCTTGAACCACTTGCTATGCATGCGATAAACCCAATCATGAGCAAGTGCCAAGATTAAAAACCACCATAGCAACATTCCCATATTAATTACAGCGCACCATCCCAATACTCCCCGCAATATATCAACTGTCATTTGCCCCCTCCTATTAATGAACGCATGGCTTGCAGAGCACAAAGTGCGCTGCAAGTCATCTGAGTGAATTAACTCCGTTGAATATGAGGTAAATTGTCGTATGACCCTCTGGAATTTTATTAGAAATTCCGAGGATCCAGCCCCGGGAATTCTTCGAATTCCTGGGGGAATTTACCCATGCTTATGAAACGGAGTAATGTCAATTATTTCACATAACAATAAATAGTCAGCTGTTGTTTTTGCAGAATCCCGGTAATTAGGTAATATAACGCCAGCACAAAAGTGTGTCAATAGATATATAAATTTACTAAAATAGCTTGAAAAATGCCCTGTTTTTCCTATAATATCCTTAAACGAGGAAGGCGGGTAAAAATGCATATTCCCAGAAAAGTCATTATCTCGATATTAACTCTTTGTCTGCTTAGTTGCCTATTTATATCATCTCATCTTTCCCATGCAGCGTATGAGCAGAAGACAATTTATATTATTCCGGTAAAAGGAACCATTGATTTGGGCCAATCAGCGTTTATAAAACGCGCCGTCAAAGAAGCAAAAGAAGAAAAAGTTGCTGCGGTTATTTTCGAAATCAATACCTTCGGCGGTCGGGTAGACGCCGCTGATGAAATGGTTAGCACAATCCATGATTTATCTCCAATTCCCACCTATGCCTATGTCACTAACACCGCCTGGTCGGCGGGAGCGCTAATTGCCTTTTCCTGTAAGACGATTATTATGAAAACCGGCTCAAGCATCGGCTCGGCAGAACCGCGGACAATGGGCTTTTCTCCGGAGCAACAAACAACGGATGAGAAAATAATCTCCGCCTTACGTGCTAAATTCAAGGCTACGGCCGAGGCCAACAATCATTCCATCAATCTTGCCCAAGCCATGGTCGACAAAGACGTCGAGCTCATTCAGATAACTCTTAAAGACCAGGTTATGATCCTTACCAAGGAAGAAGTTGAGGAAAAAAAATCTCAATATTCGCAAAAGAAGTTTAAACAGGAAAAGGTTATCGTCTCTAAAGGAAAACTGCTTAATTTAACCGCTGATGAAGCGCTCAAGATGAAACTATCCTCCTTAACCGTAAAAACTGAAGATGAATTTTTAGATTACATAAAGTCCCTGATTTTTCCAGCCGATGCGATAAAAGAGGTAAAAATTATCAAACCGATGCCCACGTGGTCGGAAAATCTAGTTCGTTTTCTCACGCATCCGATTATCAGCTCCCTGCTTCTGAGCCTGGGCTTCTTAGGATTAATCTTCGAATTAAAAATGCCGGGCTGGGGAATAAGCGGGACATTGGGGTTGTTATTCATTGTTCTATTCTTCTGGGGACATTACCTGGTCGGCTTAGCGCACTGGGCTGATATCCTGATCTTTGTTCTCGGTGTGATCTTAGTCTTTATTGAATTAACTGTTCCCGGGTTTGGGATTTTTGGCATGTCCGGCATAATCTTAATCATCACCGGTCTGCTATTGACCTTATTGAAGCATCCGTTCACTTTTCCCTCTTTTGAGCTACAAAGCGCACTCTATACTATGGGCTATACAATCATCATTACCTCTGTGTCTTTAATCCTCATTTTTAAGTATTTCCCGCGGACCACGCTTTGGAAGCGGGTACTTTTAGAGGCCAGAGAAAAAAAAGAGCTTGGCTACCAAACAAAATACTTGCCAGAAAGTATTTGCGTTGGTAAAATAGGTAAATCAAAAACCATATTGCGGCCCAGCGGCCGGGCTGTTTTTCGCGGGCAAGCATATGATGTAATGAGTTCCGGTGAATTCATTACCAAGGGGAAAAAAATAAAAATAATAAGAATCGAAGGCAACAAAGTTTTTGTTGAAGAAATAAGGAGAATCTAAATGCCGACCTGGTTATTAATGCTCGCTCTTTTCGTTGGTGGCTTCATGCTTATCTTTCTTGAGGTTGTTATTATTCCCGGCTTTGGCATGGCTGGAATCTTAGGCACCACCGCGATTGTCATTGCCTGCTACACAGCTTTTAACAGTCTCAGCCCGCTCATCGGCGCGCTTGTTACTCTCGGCAGCATCTTCGTAATTATTGCGATATTCAAACTTTTCCCCAAAACATCAGCCTGGAAAAAAATGCGCCTTTCTCTTTCGCTAAGCAAAAAAATGGGCTACCAGGTAGCTCCTCCGGGATTGGAAAAACTTGTTGATAAAACCGGTGTTAGTTACACTATCCTCCGGCCTAGCGGCATCGCCTTGATCGATAAAAAGCGATATGATGTACTCACCGATGGGGAATTTATCGAAAAGGACAAGAAAATCATCGTCTACAAGGTTGAGGGACTCAAGATATTTGTAAAAAAAACGACGTAAGAAATTCCTGATAAAAATCAGATAATATAAAATGTAGATACCCTGTGCCAGAACTCGCTGGTGCTCGTTCGGTGCAGGGTTTAATTCGACCATGTACTTTATATCGCTTTGCTCCATAAAGTATGGTCTCATTAAAGGAGGTTGTAATGCCTATATTTTTACTTGTGTTTTTCTTTCTTGCGTTTTTCTTTTTGTTTGTCTATTTCATCCCGGTTAGGCTTTGGATTTCGGCTATTGCTTCCGGGGTAAAGATCTCCATTTTCAGCCTGATTGGTATGCGGTTAAGAAAGGTCGACCCCTTTATAATTGTTAGCTCAATAATAATGATGCACAAAGCCGGCCTTACGGTCAATTCTGACGGGTTGGAAGCACATTATCTTGCCGGCGGAGATGTCCTTCGAGTAGTAAAAGCATTAATTTCTGCTGACAAAGCAAATTTAGGTCTAAAATTTGAAAAGGCATGTGCTATTGACCTGGCCGGACGCGATGTTTTAGAAGCCGTAAAAACCTCAGTCAACCCAAAAGTTATTGACGCCCCAAGAGAGGGTTTACTTTCTGCTGTTTCCAAAGACGGTATTGAAGTGCGGGCCCGGGCCCGGGTAACTGTTCGCGCAAATATTGAAAGACTTGTCGGCGGCGCTACGGAAGATACAATCATCGCCCGCGTGGGAGAAGGTATTGTCACAACCATAGGTTCCTCGGATTCTTACAAAGGGGTTTTAGAAAACCCGGACAAAATATCAAAAAATGTACTTTCCCGTGGCCTTGACGCTGGAACAGCTTTTGAAATCCTTTCCATTGATATCGCTGATGTTGATGTTGGCAGAAACGTGGGTGCTAAGTTACAAACCGACCAGGCGGAAGCAGATTTAAGGGTTGCTCAGGCGCGTGCGGAGACAAGAAGGGCAATGGCTGTTGCCCAGGAGCAGGAAATGAAAGCCCGTACGCAGGAGATGCGTGCTCATGTAGTCGAGGCTGAAGCTGAGGTGCCAAAAGCCCTGGCCTTTGCTTTTCGGGAAGGAAAGTTCGGCGTTATGGACTATTATAATTTAAAAAACATCCAGGCCGATACTCAAATGCGAGAGCAAATCGGTGGTACAGATAAACAAAAAGATGGCAAAGATCAAAATAAATAAAACTAATATTTTATAATGGCTGGTTTTATTAAACTCCTTATTTACTTAATAATAATTGTTTTCTGGGTGATTTCTACGGCGAAAAAGCGGAGCCGGTGGGAAGAGAAGATCCCTGATTTTCAGGAAGACTTTACTCCCCCACCGCAGGATAAAGAACCATTACGTGAAGGGGCAATGGATGATGAGAGTCCGGCACTTACTCCCACGTATGAAGATAAAGAACTTAGTTATGATGAAGCACTTGCCCTGCGCAGAAAAAAGCTTCAAGCACTAAGGGATAAAAAGAAAGTTCAGAAAGTTCAACCTCCGCCTCCCCCGGTCAAGCCAAGCCCGCCATTAGTAGAACCAGTCCTCAAGCAAGCAGTATTTCCAGCAACCAAAGCAGAAAAACAACCTTTGACCTTGAAAAGCAGCATAAAAGAAGGTATAATGTGGTCTATCATTTTAGGGCCACCGCGCTCAAAACTGCAATTCGATTTGAAAAATCCTCCGATTAGAAGATAATGATTACTGTGCCGAAGTGGTGGAATGGCATACACGCTGGTCTCAAAAACCAGTGGCCGTAAGGTCGTGTGGGTTCAAATCCCACCTTCGGCACCACTGAACTATAAAATGAGTGGGATTTGAAGGGAGCGAACGCCGAGCAAGGCGAGAGAAAAAAACAGATGATAAAACTCTGGATTGCTTTTATGGTACTAATTATCGTTGCGACAATAGTGTTTGCCGTTTTTTATTCTGGATACGAATATGAATGCACCCTGCCTAACGGCGGTTATTTTATTATTCGCTGGAATACAGATACAAGAAAGATGGAGATCCTAACTTGGCAACCACAGAACAAAACAAAATCCCCGCCCAAAAACATGATCAGACTACACGGTGAATAAAATTTATCCCCTCTGCCTCAAATAAGTTCCGTCCCTATTTAAGTTCCGGTAATCTTAAAGCAGCGGTAAAAATCTGCTGAAAATTCTTATCTTTAGCCAGGGAAATATGTTTAATCTGCCTGCTGAGTCTAATCGCACTTATAAATTCCGCGCGGGAAAGTAATATCATTTTCGCCCCTAAAAAAGCGGTATTCCCAACAAAAACTATTTTGTTCTTTAACTCCCTAGGGATTAGCCCGATATTAATAGCACTTTCAGCATTTAAATAATTACCTAACGCCCCGGCCAAGAACACTTTTTTTATTTTCTCTGGTTTTACTTTTAATTTTTCCATTAACACTTTAATCCCGCTACAAATAGCCGCTTTAGCCAATTGAATTTGCCTTACATCCTGAGCGGTAAACTCAATATGTGTTTTTTTATCTTTATAAACTAAAAAAGAACTCTCTCTCATCCTCCCGGAAGGCTCGACAATTCCGGCTTTTAACAATTCACTCAACAGGTCAATAATTCCACTGCCACAAATCCCCTGCGGCCGGATATGCCCCACGGTGAGAAACTGTATTTTCCCTTTATTAATTCTCAGCCATTCAATCGCTCCCGCCCGAGCGACCATCCCGTATTTAATATGATACCCTTCGAAAGCCGAACCCGCAGCGGTGGAAGCAACCGCAAATCCGCGGGCTGAACTAATCATGATTTCCCCGTTAGTTCCCAAATCTACACATAAATTTATATCCTTCTTTTTATTTAAACGCAGACTCAAGATCGTTCCTAAAATATCTGAACCGACAAAACCGCCGATCGCCGGAAGAAATCTTACATTAGCATTAGGGTTTATATTTAGTTTTAAAACTTTTGCTTTTGTCTGCAGAAGCCCCTTATGGGTAACATTATACGGGGGCTTTACAAAACTATGCACCGGAATCTGAAACAAAAGATGGTGCATTACGGAATTTCCAACGATTACCGCCGAAAAAATTCTCCGTCTATCCGCTCCGGACTTCTGAACACATTCATCAATACCTTTATTTATAGAAAATATTGCCTTTTTTCTTAAATATATCTGATTCGCCCTCGACTTGAGGGCAAAATCCAGCCGGCTAATCAAATCAGCACCATATTCAGACTGGCTATTTAAGATTGTTGCGCAAGAAAGCTCTTCGCCATTTTCCAAATTACACAAGCTCACACAAATTGTTGTTGTCCCGAGATCAATCGCCAGGCCAAAAATGTGTTTTTTCGTTCTCTTCTCGATGCTTAAAAGTTCATCGTTATCCAAAATCATAGATAGTTTGGATTCAAAGTCTACCTTTTTAACCAAGGGGTCCTTTTTGAATTGATAAGCGATTTTTGTATCCGTTAATATTTTAATCTCCTGTGGTTTAATTTTGGGCGGGTGGACAAGGAGCGAACGAGTTACGCGGTATTGACAAGCGAGGACAGGGCTTTGAATCTTTATTTTTTTATCATAACTTTCAACTTTAACTTTACATTTACCACATATGCCCGCCCCGCCACATTCGCCGGGGATTGCGATTTTCAGGCGCTGAAGGGCCTTGGCTAATATTGTCCCGGAACGGACTTCGATCTCTTTCTTTTGGGGGAAGACACCAACCTTATACTTTTTCATAAAACATGAATGACTTTTGTCGGACAAACCTCAACACATTTTTTACAATTATCACATTTTGAATAATCTATTTTAGCCAAATTATCCTCAATCGTTATTGCCGCTAGCGGACAAGCCTTCAGACACTTTCGACAAGCAATGCAGCCGACCTTGCATTTCTTCATAACCTGCGCACCCTTATCTTGCGAAGAGCATTTTATAAATACTTCCTTTCCCTGATCGATCATATATATAATTTTGCGCGGACACACGCTAATACATTTTCGGCAGCCTTTACAAAGATTAGAATCAACCTTTGATACGCCAACTGGTGTCTCTTTTATCGCCCCAAAGGGACAAACTTTAATACATGTGCCCTGTCCGAGGCAGGCATATTGACAAACTTTATGTCCGGCCAAAGTCAGCGCCGCGGCCCGACAATCAGCTAATCCCTGATAATCAAATTTATCTTTACAATGCGTACCCCCGCCACAGCCAATAACCGCAATCTGGGTGGTTTTATCAAGTTCCGCTGCATCCAGACCCAAAATCGCGGCAATTTCCTTTTTATTTTCCGGGGAACAGGCCACACATGAAGCAACGCTTGCATTGTTCTCGACAATCGCCTCGGCAAAGCTGGAGCAGCCGGCAAGTCCACAGGTACCACAGTTTATACCGGGTAAAAATTCAGTAACTTTTGTAATCCGGGGATCTACTTTAACCTGAAATTTTTTTGAAGCCCAGGCCAGCAATAAACCAAATGCAAATCCTAATCCCGACAAAGTAGCAATCGCTAACACTACTGTTTTCATCACACCTGCCCAAACCTTTTTGGTACAACAAATCTGTCAATCAATGGCGTTAGCGCATTCATCATCAAAATCGAATACGAAACACCTTCCGGATAACCTCCCCAGAGACGGATAACACAAGTCAAAATACCACAACCAGCCCCGAAAATTAACTGACCCTTTCTGGTTATCGGCCCGGTTACATAATCAGTAGCCATAAAAAACGCGCCTAAGATCAGGCCTCCGGATAAAACATGAAGTAAGAAATCCCCTTTAAATAGAGCCGTCCCAGCGAAAACCCATGAAAATACAGCCACCGTCCCGATAAAACTAACCGGGATATGCCAGGATATATATTCTTTATAAATTAAGTAGGCCGCTCCCAAGACCAAGGCTAAAATACACGTCTCTCCGATACAACCACCCCGAAATCCTAACAATAAATCCCGATAAGAATAATTGATAATCTCAAGGTCTGAAATTATATTCGTGTTTTTAAAACTGTCTTTAAGTACCGCCAGTGTCGTTGGCGCAGTAACGGCATCAATTCTAAACGGTACCGGCCATCTTGTCATAAGCAACGGAAAGCTGGCCATTAAAAATACCCGGCCAATCAACGCCGGATTAAAAATATTATATCCCAGGCCGCCAAATAATATTTTTCCAAACAAAATAGCGACAAAAGCTCCCAGAAAAACCAGCCAGAGCGGCGAGCCCGCCGGTAAATTATAGGCCAACAGCAATCCGGTTAAAACAGCACTTCCATCGCCCAGGGTAAGTGCTTTTTTCCGAGCAATGCAACAAACCCATTCCGTAGCTAAAGCTGCGAAAATTGCGCTAAGGATAATCCATAGTGTAGATAAACCAAAAACATATATACTAACAACTCCGGAAGGGACAAGACAGAAAAATACTGTCCACATTATTTTAGAAGTACTCTCGGCACTGCGTATATGCGGAGAACTGGTAACTATCGGAACGCTTTCAACCTCTTTATTCATCTTAAAATTCCCTTAATTAACCTTATATACTCTAAAATCCGCCTTCTCGCCGGGCAAACATATGTACATAGCCCACATTCCATACAATCGTCCGGATTATAGAGATGAGCTAGATCAAAACGCCCAAACTCACCACATAAACTTAACTTATAAGGTAACATCCGCACCGGACAAACATTTACACATTGTCCACACCTTATACAGGGCTGCTCAACAAACTCCTTTATCTCATCTTTTGACAACAATAACACTCCCGAAGTCCCTTTAATAACCGGCAGATCATCACTAAACTGCGCTAAGCCCATCATCGGGCCACCGATAATTATCTTCCCGATCGGCTGCGTTGTTCCTTGGCAATACTTAATAAGTTCTGATACCCTGGTCCCCAATCTTACTTTTAAGTTAGCCGTCTTTCTTAAAATCCGTCCGGTTACCGTAACTACGCGTTCATAAAGCGGTTTTCCTAAATAAATCGCCTCATAAACGGCCAGAGCGGTGCCAACATTATTCATCAAAACGCCAACATCAAAGGGAAGCTTTCCACCCGGCACCTCCCGATTTAGAATAGCCTTGATTAATTGTTTTTCTGCCCCCTGCGGATATTTTGCTTTAAGGGGGATAACCTTTATATTCAGATTCATTTTCACGATTTTATTGCGCATCGCCATTATCGCTTGCGCTTTATCATCCTCAATCCCGATAAAACAAGAAGGCGCATTTACTATCTTCTGGATTAGGCTTACCCCTTTTAAGATATCCTCTGTGCGCTCAAGCATTAGTCTAAAATCACAAGTAAGATACGGTTCACATTCTACGCCATTAATAATCAGTGTATCTACCGGTTGGGGGGGGGTTAACTTAACCTGGGTCGGAAAAGCCGCTCCGCCTAAACCGACAATCCCTGAGTCCTTAATCCGGCTCAAGAGCTCATCCTTAGATAAAGATTCTACTTTTTCCCCTTTTACACATGAGTCATCAAGCTCATCTTTACCGTCAGAATCGATAATTATTGATTTACACTTTCCTAAAACCGGATGAATATGGTCAATAATTTTGGCGACTTTACCTGAAATACTTGAATGGACAGTGCTGGAGATAAACTTTGGACTCGTCCCGATCTTTGTGCCGGTTTTAACCGCATCTCCCTCTTTTACCAAAGGTTCACAACTACTTCCGGTATGTTGAGTTAAAGGGATAACCACCTGCTGCGGCAACGCCAACTCAGTTATCGGCTCATCTTTACTCAAATCTTTAAAACTTGTTAAGTGTTTTCCGCCGGGGAAAGTTTGAAGCATGACATCCTACCTGCAATAAATTGAATATTACACTTTTGCGTTACCTTGTAACAAAAATTTTCCAACCTAATACAAACCGAAATTTTTTAGTATAATACCACAAAATTGGCCTTTTGAAAACAAATTTTATTGACACTATTTATTGATTATGTTATAGTTAAAAAAATAGGGTTTCCCTGAATCATTGCCCTGCGAATTAATAGTCTTAAACAAATTTTGTGTTCGGCGACAAAAAAGGAAGGAGCCTCGTGAATGAGAAAACCAAAAATTACGGCAAAGCAGTTAGACATTTTAAAGGAATTGGGCAATATCTGTGCCGGCAATGCGACGATTGCGTTATCGCAAATTTTATTTAAAAAAATAATGCTGCAAACCACGAAAGTCCAACTGCTCCCCCCCTCAGCAGTTAGCGACGTTATCGATGACACCGGTCACACCATAATTTGCATTCAGATGGAAACATTGGGCTCTATTCATGGCTCCGCGGTATTGATATTCTCTGAAGAAAGTGCTTATAACCTCATGGAACTTCTTGTCGGGAAGTTTGGACAGCAGCCAAAATTCATCACGCAAATCGGAATTTCTTCGTTAAAAGAAATAGGAAATATCGTTATCTCTTCATATTTATCGACCCTTAGCTCAATGTCTAGGTTGCCCGTATTTCCCTCTTGTCCCCAATTCCATGATGGGCTGCCGGAAGCAGTCATAAAAAGCGTCTTTGGCGAAATGTGCTCAAAAAATATTCCGATGATCCTCATAGAAACAACTTTTAGTGAACAGGTAAGCACGGTAACCGGCCATTTCTTTATCACTTTCGATTCTATCTCTATGGAAACGGTCTTAAAAGCGTGTGAAAAAAACTATAAGATAACATAAAAATATAGAATAATGCAAATAACTCACCCTGAAGAGGGCATCAACCACAAAAAAGTATCAACTTTCTCCAGCCTATACGAAATCAGTCGAGTTTTGGGGGCATCGCTTGACTTTAACAAGCTGCTTAATGTGATTTTAAGTACCATGATAAAACAAACTGATGCTGATGGCGGTTCACTCATGCTCGTTGATGAAACCGCTAATGACTTATATATCGGCGCATATAAGGGGATGAGTGATGCGCTTGCCAAAAAAACAAGGGTTAAACTTGGCGAAGGGATTGCCGGAGTAGTCGCCCAACAAAAAAGATCCTTATTAATCAATGATAAAACTTTTTTAAGCTTAAAAAGCGGACAAAAGCAACGAAAAGACATAAAGTCCTCTCTTTCGATTCCCCTTGTGCTCATAGATAACACGATTGGGGTTATAAATCTAAACCGCATATCTTATCCTAAAGAATTCAAGGAAGAAGATCTTAAGGCGATTAAAACCTTTGCCACGGAAAGTGCGATTGCTATTCATAATGCCAAACTCTATATCGCCGCTGAGGAAAAAATTCAGCATCTTTTCCGGTTCAATGTAATCAGCTGCGCTTTGAATGCGGCCTTTAATCAGGAAAAAATCCTCAGCGTTATGACTGATTGCATGTGTGAATTATTCTCGTTTAATTTCTTTACCATTTTGTTAATTGAAAAAAATAACTATCATCTAATAATCACCACTTGCTCTAATTTATCCCCAAAGACACTAAGCTATTTAAAGAAAAATCTTGCTTCGGTAATTTCTAGCATTAAAAAGGAGGCAATTAGTACAAGAAAACTCAAAGTAACAATAAAAAACCTCCCCCATCTCCGGTTTTCTAAGCAGCTAATTCACCCCCGCAATTTAATCTCAATGGCCAATGCTCCGATTATCACGAAGGGGAGAATTCTGGGGATGCTCAGTATTTACTCCACCAATAAAGATAGCTTTGGGCAAAAGGATCAGCAATCACTAACAACGCTGGCTAATCAAACTGCCGTCGCCTTGGAAAATGCAAACCTCTACAAGAGTTTAAGAGAAACATACCTGAGTACAATAAAGGCACTGGCTCAGGCCATTGAAGAAAAAGATCCCTACACCCGCGGCCATTCGGAACTTGTATCTCACTACGCGGTAGCGATTACCCAAGCTTTACAACTTCCCAACAATCTGGTCGAAAGCATTCAGATCGCGGGTATTTTACACGATATTGGTAAGATTGGTATCCCGGAAAAAATACTTTCCAAGCCCGGTAAATTAACGGCCAAAGAATATGATGTCATTAAAAATCATCCGCTCATTGGTAAGCGGATTTTAGATCCAGTAAGCTTCCTTTGGGGCGGCGACTTAACGCCTCCGAAAAAAAAGAAAGATCCCCAAAGAGAAGCGCTAGAAAAGGTCCACAAAAAAATTGCCATTCAATTCAAGGTTTCCCTGGAAACAACAAAAAATATCCTTAAAACCTCGGATTTATCAGAAGAAATCAAAACGATGATCTACCATCACCATGAACGCTATGATGGCCGCGGCTATCCCAGTCGATTAAAGGGCGAGAAGATTCCGATCTGTTCTCGGATACTCTCAGTTGCCGATACCTTTGAAGCGATGACTGCTCACCGGCCATACCGAAAGGCTTTTCCGCTTAAAAAAGCGATGCAATTAATAAAAGAATGCGCCCCGGCTCAACTTGACCCTGAAATCGTAAATGTGTTTTTAGCTCTGATTAAAAAGAAATTGGTTAAAATAAAATAAATTAATCGTAACTCAAAAAGGAGGTTTTAAATACCGATGGATAAAGATAAAAAGGATAAAAATGTAGTTTTAGATGATTTTTGTATTGATATGCTCAAAGAGGTCGGACATATTTGTACGGGAAATGCAACGGTAGCTTTATCTCAGGTAATTAATCAGCGTGTCGATTTAACCATTCCCGACTTAAAAATTATTAGCACCGATAAAATATTAGAACTGATAAAAACTGCGCATGAAGTATTAGTCGGTATAAACGTGCAACTACTGGGGAATATGAGCGGAAATATCGTCCTGATGTTTCCGGAAAAAAGTGCCTTTGCATTAATCGATACAGTTTCACAATACCGCAGCGAATTGGGCAATGCCACAGAATATGGAGTATCCTCATTGAAAGAAATCGGTAATATTGTTATCTCGGCATACCTGGCAACTCTTTCAACGATAACCAGAACCGTTATCTTGCACTCTACGCCTAGTCTTATTTGTGGAACCATGGATACGCTATTTGGAATTGCCTTTAGCAAATTAACTCAAACAAAGCAGGATCTTATCCTGGTCGAAACTTTTTTCAACATCAAGGAAAAAAAGATTAGCGGTACTTTCTTTATTATCTTTGAACCGGTAGCGGTAGGCAAAATACTTGAAGACGCAAAAAAACTTCAAGAAAAAGAAAAACATTAAATCAACTTGATCGGATTCAGTCTCTATTATTCTCGTAAAGGTGGCTATAATGCAGTTAATATGTTGTGAAAATTGTCAAATTTTCTGGACTTGTGAACTCAAATGGTATCGTGGTGAAAGGCATGAAAAAAAAGTCTGCTGTGAGCAATGCCATACTTATCAGGAATGCTTAATGTTGATTAGGAAGCGAAAAGTACGAACTTCGAAACAAAAGCACAAAAAATCAAGGCCAAAAACATCTAAATCACCTCATCAATAAAAAATAAAATTCTTTCCCCGGGCATCAATTAAAATTCGATAATCAGCATATCCGCGGCATTTGTTCCTGAATCGGCACATCGAGAATCCGCTGTCCGCCGGTAATCGTAGACAGATATACCTCCCGTTTATGTCGGGATACAACGCGGCCGATGATATTAGCGTGCTTTGCTAATTTATTCTTTCTCATCCTTTTCAAAATTTTCAAGGCTTCATATTTATCGACAAAGGCCAGGAGTCGGCCTTCACAGGGCAAATATAAAGGGTCGAGGCCTAATATTTCACAGGCCCCTTTTACCTTGGAATTAACCGGAATATTTTCTTCATAAACATCTATGCCCAGATTAGAACTCTTAGCAATTTCATTTAACGCCGTAGCGACCCCGCCCCTTGTCGGATCACGCATAACATGAATCGCGGATGAAAATTCCAACATATCTTCAACCAGGCTTTTTAGCGGCGCGCAGTCACTTTTCAGTTTAGTTTTAAATTTCAGCCCTTCCCTTTGGCTTAAAATAGAAATTCCATGCTCGCCGATACTCCCGCTGACGATTATCGCGTCATTGGGGCGAGCAGAGGCCGCGCTTATTCTTACATCTTTAGCGATCAGCCCGATTCCGGAAGTATTAATAAATATCTTGTCGCAATTTCCTTTATTCACAACCTTGGTATCTCCGCAAACAAATTCAACTCCCGCCTCGCGTGCAGTTTTTTTCATTGAGATAATTATTCTTTCCAGATCGTCGAATCCAAATCCTTCTTCGAGGATCAACCCGGCACTTAAAAACATCGGTTTAGCCCCCATCACCGACAAATCATTAACGGTCCCGCAAACAGCTAACTTTCCGATATCCCCGCCCGGGAAAAAAATCGGGCTCACAACAAAGGAGTCCGTAGTAAAGGCGATTTTTTTATGTTTATTCTTTATTTGAAATACCGCACTATCGTCAAGCCGATTAAGTATCTGGTTGCCAAAATTAGAAATAATCAGATCATCTATAAGCTCTTGCATTAACTGCCCCCCACTTCCATGGGCAAGCATTATTTTTTTCTTATTCACCTTTACCTCCATATCGATAATAAGCCGCGCAGGTGCCTTCGGAAGAAACCATACACGGGCCAACCGGCATCCGGGGCGTACAAGTCTTTTTAAACAGCGGACACTCAGGCGGCGAAATTATTCCCTGCAAAACCTCGCCACAACGACAAGGCGTTTTCTTCTGCTTTGGCAAGGAAAAAGAATACTGTTTCTCAGCATCAAACTTTGCATATTTACGACTAAGCTTGAGCCCGCTTTTTCTTATAACTCCCACTCCCCGCCAGTTAACATCGCAGGGTTTAAAAACCTGATCAAGCAAATTCAGAGCGGTAACATTTCCCTTACTCTTAACACATCTTGAGTATTGAATTTCTACTTTTGGTTTCTTTTTTCTCGCCTGCTCAAGCAGCATAACAAAACTTTGCAGGATATCCATTGCTTCAAATCCGGAAATTACACACGCTTTTTTGTATTTCCTGGCTATAAACTCATACGGCTGGGCCCCGATTATCGTACTGACATGCCCGGGCAGAATAAAACCATTTATTTTACACTTCGGCGAGCTCGCCAGTACTTCCAGGGCCGGCGGAATAAGTTTATGGGAACATAACACTAGAAAATTATCCAAATTTTCATCTTTTGCTCTTTTTAAAGCCGCGGCAATAGTCGGCGCCGTTGTTTCAAATCCAATCGCCAGGTGAACCACTTTTTTTTGCCGATTTTTTCTGGCGATATCCAAAGCATCAAGGGTCGAATATACAATACGAATATCGTTGCCTTCCGCGCGCATCAGGCCCAAGCTTGAAACCGTGCCGGGAACTTTAATCATATCGCCAAAAGTGGTAATAATCGTATCTTCAAATTCTGAAATAGCAATCGCCTTATCAATATCCTCTTGTGCGGTTACACAAACCGGACATCCCGGTCCGGAAACTATTCTAATATTCTTCGGTAATATTTTTCTGATCCCATAACGAAACATCGCCACGGTATGCGTTCCGCAGACTTCCATAAAAGCCAAAGGCTCATTCAAATCTTTAGCCAAACCATTTATTTTTTTTATAAGCTTTTTCGCGATCGCACTATTCCTAAACTCATCCACATACTTCATTCCTTTTCTCCCCATCAATTAGTTTAAGAGACTAATGACCCATGACCGATGTCACAAGTGTAATATAACAAAGATGTATTTACAGGAGGCAAAACATATGTTTTTGAACAATTCACTATTTCCGGTCTTAAAAGAGCGCGAAAATTCTCTTTGCGCGGCGCTTTCGAGCGTAATTTCAACAGGAAGTTGAAATAGCGAGAACGCGCGGCTGAGACTACACGATGTTGTCTCAGGCTTAGCGAAAAGACGTGTTTTTGCGCTCTGCAAATTTAACGTCATGGCAAAATCATGCCGGAGTGAGAAACTATATGTTTTAACTTAGGTTGTGTTAACATTACCTTGTTAAAGTACATCTAAAAGTTGAACTTTTAACTTTTGACTTTGGTTCCTACTCTGCGCCATCAAAGGTGATATACTCCAATAATTTCAGCGTTTCCTGGGCTTCCTTCTCATCGATCTGCTGAATCGCAAACCCGGCATGCAAGAGCACATATTCGCCAACTTTTACATCCGGCGTAAGCTCGATGCCAATCTCGCGTTTTACGCCTCCGACTGAAGCTACGGCACTATTTCCTGTTATCTGTTCAATCCTTACGGGAACTCCCAAACACATAAGCAATCACCGCCTGTCCTAATGATAAACCTGAATCACCCAACAAAATATCCGGAGGATAATGCACATGAAACCCCTTTTCGGCTAATCCCTCCTGTACTTTTTTTCTAACTATTTTATTAAAAAACACGCCACCTGACAAGACTAAATTATTAATAGATGAGACCTGTCTTATTTTTATACACATATCGATTATCATTTGCGAAAAAGTATTATGAAAACGAGCCGCAATAATTTCCTTTTTTGAACTTTTGAGTAGATCCTTGACAATGCTTCTAACCATTAAATCCGGATCGACCACAAAAGTTCCTTTTTTTCTTTTTATCCGGAAGGGGTAACATTGCTTTTCTTTATCAATCACCCGGCGGGCATACTTTTCCAACGCGATTGCTGCCTGCGCCTGGAATTCTACCTGCTGATGGATCCCGATCAGAGCGGCAACGCCATCAAAAAGCCTGCCCCCACTGGAGGCCAGGGGTGAATTTATTCCCTTTTTCATCATTTGCAGCAAAATACCGATTTCATATTTTTTCTTTTTCAACCAGGGAATATTCAGCGTAAAAATCTTATCCTTATATGCTTTATACAACAGGGCGACGGCAACCCGCCACGGCTCTTTCACCGCCATATCCGCCCCCGGTAAATAGATATAATCGAGGTGTCCGACCCGGGTATATTTCTTTAAATTACAGATAAAGAATTCAAACCCCCAAACCCGCTGATCATCTCCCAAGCCCGTTCCGTCACAGGCAACGCCAATAACCTCTCTCCGATTATCGAGCTTGCAAGCGGCAATACCATTTACAACATGTGCGTAATGGTGCTGGACAGGTAAAATCTTACTTTTTTTAAAAATTTCTTTTTTTAGTTCCTGCGCCAATCGTGAGCTTAAAAACTGAGGATTTAAATCGTGGGCAATGATCTGCGGCTTGAATTTCAGTACTTTTAATGAATTTTTAATACTTGCTTTATATTTATTATAATCGCGGGGAGTTTTCAAATCCTCAAACCCGTAATGCAACCGGGCTAAATTTTTTTTCACTAAACAATAATTACCCTTTAATTCTGCTCCCAGCGCGAGCACAGCTTTATCGGGATGGTTAAAAAGTGTGTTTAATCGCAATTGAATAATCTTATTTTTATTCTGCTTCAATTCGTTTTATTTCTATTTCCATCCCCGGAGTCCCTTCAATTTCCAGCACTGCCCCTTTAGCCTTGGTATTTTCCGCAGCTAAATCAAATGCGCCCTGCAATGACTCTCGCGTCAACATATTAAAATCTCCGACCTTAAGTTTAATCTTTTTTACTCGTTCAAACTGCTTTTCCTGTAATTCTTTAAACACGGCATCTAAAATATCTTCCGCTATCCCATATTCATGCATAACACGCTACCTCTTCTTAAAATTAAACATCAAACATTAAATATCAAAATGACATATAAAAATTTAAAATTATTTTTATCTCTTAGACATTTAGTAGTTTAATTTGCCATTTTGACTTTTACATTTTAATTTTTGATTTTTCATCTGCCAGTACTTAGCGTAACTCAGGATCTGATATGTTGCCCACTGCCAGGCCATCATAAAACCAATCAGACCATCCTTAAACCCTTTTTTCTGGATAAACATCTTAAAAAAGCGGGAAAATACTCGGGTTAAGGCAATACCAAAATTCATCTTGCGTTTATCACGCAGCCATTTTTTTGCCTCTAATGTGCTTTGCACATTCATTTTCGCCACCACCTGAGAAAAATCCTGATAACAATAATGGATTATATCGCCCTTGAGGCGTCCCTCTTTTCCATCCAGATAGGCCCGGGGATGAATTTCCGCATCTTCATAACGAAACTTACTTTTTTTAAAAATTTTTACCCTGCTTGCCGGATACCATCCGCCATGCTTTATCCAATAACTGCGGCCAAAGAAATTTTTCATCGACACCGAATATGCATCATAAGGGCTGCCTGCTTTCAAGAAATCCGCAATCTGCTCCTTTAGGCCGGCGCTGACCCGTTCATCCGGATCCAATGTTAACACCCACTCGTTACGAGCTCTTTGATAAGCCCGATTGCGGATCGAGCCCTCTTTATCCCAGGTATCGGTATAGATCTTATCCGTATATTCTGCAACAATTTCTTTTGTATTATCCGTAGAATGATTATCAATAACAACAATTTCATCCGCCCATTTAACTGACTCCAAGCAATCCTTAATATCCTGGGCCACATTTCTGGTGATGATCACGATACTAATCGGCAATTTTTCTTTCATTTCAGATGCTCCATGCCTTTATTGAATACTTCTTCCGGCGTAATATTGACTAAACATTCCCGCTGAATCTTCCGTGAGCACTTAAACCGGCACGGTGAGCAAGATAATTTATTATAAAAAATAATATTATGCTTACCGATCGGTGAAAACTTACGCGGTGTTGTCGGGCCAAAAATTGTTGCACTCAATACCCCCAAACAACTGGCTAAATGCATTCCCCCGCTATCATTGCCGATCGCCACCCGGCACTGTTGTAAAACTGCCGCATCATTCATTAATTCTTCTGAGAACAGTCGATCAATCTCAGCGGGTATTATCGGCCTTTGCTTCATCCGGTCAGCGATCTCTTTAAACAACTCAAGCTCCTTAGGGCTTCCTAATATTATAATCGTATACCCGCGATTTGCAAACAAATCTCCTAATTTAGCAAAATATGCCGGCAGCCAGTTTTTGAATGCCATTCCACAGCTGGGCATGAGCGCCACGATTTTATCCGAACAACCGGAAAGCATTTTTTTAGCGTTGTCTTTAAAATTTTGCGGGATTTCCAGCTCACAAGCAAAGTCATCCGGCATCTCAATCCCTAAGCGAGCGGGCAAGGTAAACAGCTGCTCTAAGACGTGCATTTTTTTATAATTAAGCAGAGGCATTCCCCAATCTGATAAAAAAGGGCTTGAACTTAACATATACTTAGGTTTAAGCCTCCGCAGCCAGAAACTTGTTTCCCAACGGCGCTGAGTATCGATTAGCAGGTCTATTTTGTTACTTTTGCTCTGTTTAAATTCAAAATACTCCTTCATCCGTTTACCTTTGTCCGGACGATGATAATGTATATATCCGTCGATATCCGGGATTGCCGTAAATATTTTTTCAAAGCGCGGATAGATAATCCCCATATACTTTATCCTTGCCTTGGGGAACGCCTGCTTAAAAACCTTAAAAAATGAAGCCGCGACGACCAGATCCCCTAATCCGCCGCCGCCTTTATAGATCGCGATCTCTTTTACTTTATCCTGAATTTTAAGATACGCCTGGTCTTTAAGATATCTTTTAAAATCTTTCCGTTTTAAAAAATCGAACTTAATCATTTGGCTTTTCCCGGCGACAAACGCCGCGTTAAAGAAGGCATGCTTGCTAACAACATTTTAGTATAAGGATGCCGAGGATTTTCATAGACCTGCCCGGTCGGCCCTTTTTCCACAATCCGGCCGTCATACATCACCGCGACCTGATCACTGATATGCCTAACCACGCTTAAATCATGGGCAATAAAAAGATAACTCAACTTATATCTCTCCTGTAAGGAAATGAGCAGATTTAAAACCTGCGCCTGGGTTGACAAATCCAAAGATGATACCGGCTCATCGAGCACAATGAGTTCCGGAGATGTAGCTAATGCCCGGGCAATACCTACTCTTTGCCTTTCCCCACCGCTTAATTGATGCGGCAGACTCTCCCGATGCCGTTCATTCAAGCCGACCTGTTTAATTAACTCATTTACGCGTCTGGCAATCTCTTCTTTACCAACTTTAAATGAATATAAAGGCTCGGCAATAATATTTTTTATTTTAAGCCGCGGCGAAAGACTGCTATAAGGATCCTGGAACACGATTTGCAGTTTTTTCCGAAGCGGGCGAAACTTTTTTTTAGTTAAGCGGGTTATATTTTCAGTTTTAAAATATACATCCCCGCCGCTCGGATTAATAAGCTTAACAATGAGCCTGGCCAGCGTAGACTTCCCACAGCCCGACTCGCCAACAAGCCCTAATGTCTTCCCTTTTTCTATTTCAAGGCAAACATTATCAACGGCCTTAATCCTATCTTTAGCCTTTGAAAAAATGCCTTTTTCTATCTCATAAAACTTAGTTAATCTGTCGAGTTTGAGTATAACCAACAGCAAACCTCCTGCTTATCCTTTATACAAAATACGGGGGGCACTTCTTTATGACAACGCGCAAAAACCTTTGGGCAACGGGGATGAAAACGGCATCCCTTTGGCAAATCACCGGCTTTGGGCACTTCTCCGGAAATTGTATTAAGTTTCTTATTCTTATCGGCTTGCCTGGCCGGTAGGCAGTCAAACAAACCTTTAGTGTAGGGATGCTTTGGGCTTTTTATCAAGCTTTCGACATCTGAAAACTCAACAATCTTCCCGGCATACATCACCGCGATATAATCAGCCAATGCCCCGACCACATTTAAATCATGACTGATAAAAAGAATTGATAACCCATATTCTTCTTTTAATTTTTTCAAAAGCTCAAGTATCTGCGCCTGAATTGTCACGTCTAGTGCTGTTGTCGGCTCATCAGCAATCAGAAGTTTAGGCCGGCAAATCATGGCCATCGCAATCATCACCCTCTGCTTTTCTCCGCCGGATAACTGGTGCGGATAGAAATATATTTTTTCCTTGGCCATGCTTATGCCTACCGCTTCTAACTGTTGTTTAATAAAATCATCTTTTAGCTTGGCACTGATATCCGGCCGGTGCAAATTTACCACTTCCCCGATCTGCTCCTTTACGGTTAATACCGGATTTAAAGATGTCGACGGCTCCTGAAAAACATATGATATTTTCCGGCCTCTAAACTCTCTCAACTGCTCTTCATCTAATTTCACCAAATCCCGGCCTTCAAAAATAACCTCCCCGGAGATAATATTACAATTAAAACTTGGCAAAAGTCTGGTTAGCGAAAGCGCTGTCATCGTCTTGCCGCAACCCGACTCCCCGACCATTCCCAATACCGAATTCTTTTCGATAAAAAAAGAAACATCATCTACCGCTGGTATGGTCAGCTCATCCAGCTTGAAATATGTTTTTAAGTTTTTAACTTCCAGCAATTTTTCCATAACCATTTTTGCAAATTAAATTAGGTGTTTTGTCACCAGGACACTACTTCACCGGTATAATTCTTTTTTCTAACTTGTGACTTTGTAACATGTGACATTGTGACCTGTTACTTTCTAGGGATCAGCAAATCCCGTAATCCTTCACCCAGCAAATTATAACCCAAGACCGTAATAAAAATCGAAAGCCCGGGAAAAACTGTCATCCACCAGGCAATCCCCAGACATGATTTTGCATCCATAAGAATATTGCCCCAGCTTGGTGTTGGCGGCTGCACGCCGATGCCGAGAAAGCTAAGGCTCGATTCCGTAAGGATAGCAACGGCAACGCCGAGCGTAGCACTCACGATCACCGGCCCGATCGCATTGGGCACCAGATGCCTCAGAATAATTTTCAAATCTGATACTCCGCAAGCTTTTGCCGCCAAGACAAAATCCCTTTCTTTTAAGCTTAAAATCTCGGCGCGCACCAATCGCGATACGCCCATCCAGCTGGTAACTCCGATCACGGCCATAATAATCGCGATACTTGAATCAAGCATAGCGACAATCGCCAAAATCAGGAAAAACGTAGGAAAACATAACATTATATCGACAAAACGCATAATAAGCATATCTATTTTTCCGCCATAATAACCGGCAGTCGCGCCAAAAAAGACACCGATGACGACCGATATACTAACCGCAATAAAACCGACCATTAATGATATTCTTCCGCCATGAGCTATCCGGCTGAACAGATCCCGGCCTAACAGGTCTGTGCCCAGGGGATGTTCCCAGGAAGGGGCTAAAAGATAACTACCGATATCAATATCATCCGGCTGATACGGGCTGAAAAAAGGCGCAAAAACAGAAATGATAATAATTACGATAATTATAACCGAACCGGTTAAAGCTAATTTATGTTTTAAAAACTTCTTCATCGTATTTAATAGTCTAAGCGTTTTCCTTCCAACCTTGAACTTTTAACTTTGAACTTTTAACTTTCTTTATTCCCCGTATACCTAATCCGCGGATCAGCAAAACAATACGCAACATCAGCCAACAGATTACCGAGCAGTGTAAGCATCGCTCCCACAACAAGAATTCCCATAATCACCGGATAATCCCGCGACATCACGGAATCATAAAACAACTTACCCATTCCCGGAATCGCAAATATCGATTCAAAAATAACGCTACCGCCGATAAGTCCGGGTATCGCCAGCCCCAAAATAGTAATCACCGGCAACATCGCATTTTTCAAGGCGTGGCGAAAATAAATCCTTTTCTTTGGCAACCCCTTTGCTTTTGCCGTGCGGATATAATCCTGGCCTAAGACTCCGAGCATATTTGAACGCATATAGCGGGACAAGCCCGCCAGCCCGGTAAATGCCGAAACACAAACCGGCAACAGCAGATGCCGGGCATAATCAGCAAATTTTCCCCAGAAATTATAGTATTCAAACTCCAGAGAACGGATCCCGGAAACCGGCAGCCAATGCAGGGTTACCCCAAAAAACTTCATCAGTAAAAGCGCAAACCAAAAAGTCGGCATCGCAAAGCCAATAAAAACAAAAATTGTCATCCCCCGGTCAAAAAAAGACCCTTCGCGTACGGCGCTAAAAACACCGATCGGTATTGCCACCAGAAGAATTATAAACAAGGACAATATATTTATGGTTAAGGTAATCGGTATTCTTTCTTTTATTTTATCAATAACCGGCCGTTCATCAACGAAAGAGCGTCCAAAATCCAACCTTGAAAACCGAACTAACCAGTGGTAGTACTGCACAATGATCGGCTTGTCGAGTCCATAAAGTTTTTCTATGCGCTCTCTTACCTGGAGGCTGACTTTTTGATTTAATTGGAGTTGAATATCGGTGGGTTTACCCGGAGCTAAATGGATGACAAAAAAAGAAATTAAGCTTATACCAATCAAAAGCGGTATAAGCATTATCACTCGCTTTACAATATAGTTAAGCATTTAATAATCTTAATTGTTGTTCTTTCTATCGGGCTTAAATAAATCCAGAAACCTGTCTTCGTAATCCCTGTAGATACTCCATTTATCCAGCTCTTCTTTTAAATCATTGGCTTTTGACAGGTCTTTCTCCGCCGCTCTGAACATCGTTTCTATTCTCGCCCTTGCTGATTCCGGTAATTTGGTTATCGAGGCTAATGATTTCTTAATATCTTCTACTTCTTCTTCGCTGATCGGGCCGGGGGTTACGCCAGACTTGAAATACTCTACCAATTTCTCAATTTCTTCTTCGACAATCTTGGCCCGTTCATCCAAAGGTGCTAAATCCAATTTTAAACCGATTAATCGTGTAAAAACAGAGAGGACCGCCTTTGACGCCTTAGGATTTTCTATTTGGATAGAATATAACGGGATTTCCGCCAGAAAGCAAAATCCTTCGACATGCCTTTCTTTCGCCACACTCAACAAGAGCCCATTAAGACCGGATATCTGACCAACCCTCATTGGTTTTACATTAAATTTACTTACCTCTTTCATCATTTTTTTATCCGTCACTGTCGCCCAGACTTTTGACTCTTGGGTATGATCAATCGGCATCGGCATTGAGGCAAAGGTAAACACTCTTTTTACGTTAAAAGCACAGGCGACATCCAAAACAAGCTGAGCATATTCGTAACCTTTTTCCAATGAAGGCTGAGCTTCACAGAGAAAAAAGATTATATCGTGCTTACCAACAGGATTCTGCCAATAGTAAAATTTACCACTCGGCAAGCGCGGACGTTCGACCTGTCCATTTACAATCCAGGCCTCATGCGGATAGAAAAATCCCTCCGGGCTAATCTGGGCAAATTCTTTGAGCTTCATCTTATCCCACATGAATTCCACGGCCTTAGCCGCCACATTACCCATTCCCGGCCACGCCGCAACTAAATAAGGGCTTTTCAATTTTGGCCTTCTTGTATATTTAACAAATTTATTTTTCATCGCATTTATAAAATACTATAAACTAACCCGATAGTCAACACGAAAGTTATCTTTAGCTAACTACCAACTGCGTTTAAAGCATTGACAAACTTCTCTCTATATGTTAACTTTAAAATCTAAAATGAACACTAAAAGCACTTATAACTCACTCCCCGCTAATTTAAAAGAGTATCTAAAAAGAAGCAATATTAACGACCTCTATCCTCCGCAGGCTGAAGCCGTAACCAAAGGACTTCTAAGCGATAAAAACCTCATCCTCTCCATGCCCACGGCTTCCGGAAAAACCTTAATCGCTGAACTTTCAATGTTAAAAACATTATTAGATAAAAAAGGGCGGTGCCTTTACATCGTGCCGATGCGTGCACTCGCTTCAGAAAAATATGAAGATTTTAAGCAAAAATTCGCTTATTTAGGCTTTCGGGTTGGCATTGCCACTGGTGACTTCGACTATGTTGACCCCTACTTAACCCAAAACGATATTCTTATCGCCACGGCTGAGAAGGTCGACTCTCTGCTCCGCCAGAAACCAACCTGGCTTTGTTCCCGGTTGGCCTGTGTAGTTGCTGATGAAATACATTATATCGGAGACCCAAAACGCGGCCCGACACTGGAGACGGTCATCACCCGGCTGCTAAGCATCAATCCAGATCTAAAAATCTTAGGCTTAAGCGCAACGATCGCTAATGCTGCTTCCATTGCCGACTGGTTAAAGGCAACTCTTATCTTGAGCCTTTGGCGGCCGGTGATTTTAAAAGAAGGAGTTTATTATCAGGGTCAAGTCAAATTTGCCGACGGCTCGACAAAAGATATAAATTTTGACAACATCAAGGACGACATATCTGCCCTGGCTATCGACTGCATAAACGAGAAAGGTCAGGTCCTGGTCTTTGTGAATACACGGCGTTCCGCGCAAGCCGAAGCCAGGCGAATTTCCAGTCAAATGCGTTTCTTTCTTAAGAGCAAAGAACGCGAAAAACTGGAGGATCTTTCCCAACAAGTAGATAAAGTTAGCGGAGAGTCAACAAAATTAAGCAAGCAACTAAGCGAATGTTTAAAAAACGGTGTTGTTTTTCATCATGCCGGGCTCCACCTCAGTCAACGCAAATTAATTGAAGATAATTTCCGTGATAATATGATAAAAGTGATCTGTGCAACCCCGACATTAGCCGTCGGGGTAAACCTTCCTTCCCGGCGGACAATCATTCGCGGCCTTTATCGCTATGCCTCCGGTCTGGGGATGAGGCCGATCAGTGTTCTCGAATACAAACAGATGAGCGGCCGCGCCGGCCGCCCAAAATACGATAAATACGGCGAGTCGATTCTGCTGGCAAAAAGCAAAGAAGAACAAGCTGACTTGTTCAGCAACTTTATCTTTGCTGATTCCGAACCGATCCATTCAAATCTAGGCAACGAAAGCGCGCTGCGTGTGCACCTGCTCTCTTCCATTGTCAGCGGCTTTATAACCAGCCTGGACAGCGCCCTTGGGTTCATGAAGAAAACATTCTTCTTTCAACAGGAAAAACATTACGATTTGAGCGGGATGATCAATGTGATTATTGATTTTTTAGAAACACAGGAAATGATCAAAATAAATAAAGACAAATTCTTACCGACTGCTTTTGGCACCCGGATCAGCAGATTATATATTGACCCGATAAGCGCGGTTATTATCCGCGATTGCCTGACCGATATAAATATCCACACTCAAGCCTTGACCTTGCTTTATCTTATCTGCACCGTTCCGGACATGAATACATTGGCCTTAAACAAATCCGATATTCAAAAGATACTCCCCTTTGCTGATCTGCATAAGGGCCAATTCCAACTTCAGATTTCTTTAAATGATGACTACAGCACGCACCTGGCCAAGATTAAGACCGTCTGGATGCTGTCGCGCTGGATGGACGAAGAAAAAGAAGATACAATTTGCGATTTTTTCAACATCGGGCCCGGTGATATCCACCGTTTTGTCGAGACGGCTGCCTGGCTGCTCTATTCGACGATTGAGCTGGCAAAGCTTTCTAAAATCCGCATTCTAAAATCATTCTACGCGCTTAGAACACAGCTGCGTTACGGAATAAAGCCTGAACTCCTGGAACTGGTAAATTTAAAAGGTATCGGCAGGATGCGGGCCCGCAATTTGTTCAAAAAGGGACTGCGCAGCATTTCCCAGATAAAAAAAGCACCGCTTATAAGCCTGCAGAAAGTCCCGACGATCGGTAAGGAAATCGCAACGAGTATCAAGAAGCAGGTGGAAAAGCTTTAGGACAGAGCCGCCGATGAGCGATGAGTTAATCGCTAACAGCCATCAGCAGTTTCAACCTATCCCAAGTTCCGCAGTTAAAAAAAATGGATTATCATCTTCATTTATTTTCTTTTGATAACATGTGAAGATAATGTTGCATATCACGGACTTTTACAAACCAGAGCTTACCACGCTTATGCGCTTTTAATTGCCCGCGATTACTTATTAAATTACGCAAATAATCTTTTGAGTATCCATAGGCCTCTGATAATTCTTTTAAGGACATATCTGCATCTTTATTAATATTTCGTCCTTTTCTCCCCTGCAATCTGGTAATAGCCTCCTGCAAACGACCCTTGAGGATATTTTCAAATATATTAAAATCAATTTTATTAATATAATTGTCTACTTTTGTTACAGTAATCGTCCTCTTACGTTCAATGTTTCTGTTTATTTTTTCAAAACAATCATCACAAGCTTCCAATGCATTGTAGTATTTCTCACGATCACTTTTGGATATCCCCTTAATTGCAATATTAACAAAGCCGCAGCCGATCAATAAATATGACAACAATATTCGCCCAACCCTTCCATTTCCATCCCGAAAAGGATGAATGGTCTCAAACCAAATATGACTTATGGCGACTAGTTTTAAACAATCGCAAGAATCTTCTTTAAGTTTTCCGTTTATCCATTTCACAAAGGCCTGCATAGCATTTCTTACATAGAATACATCTATCGGTTTAAAAGTCGCTCTGGCAACCTCAATATTTCCACGTCTAAATTCTCCCAAATCACCGGTGTATGTTCCTACTTCCTTCTCATATCTCATCAAAAGAGTATGAATTTGTTTAATATCAGAAATGCGTAAAGAAAATTCACTTTCCTTATATTGATTATGTGCATATTCATACATTGAACTCGCTGCTTCAAAATAGCCAAGTATAGCAGCTGTCTTTTCGTTATCAGCAGGTTTATTCTTTTCCAATACGCTTAAAAGATCATTTCGATTAGCAAAAACTCCCTCTATTGCAATAGAATTCCGTATTTCGTCTTTGAACAAAGAATACCATTCCTTATTTGATACAGCTATAAAATCAGTGTTCTTTTTTCTTAATTGTTCTATACTTTTTTTGATCTTTTCTGCATCCATCATCTCTCCCCTTCCCCCATTTTCCGAACCATTAATGTCACACTAATTCCCATAACAACTTGTATTGCAATATGTTATCACAATTAATATTTGCGAACCATAATTCATGGTTCGCAAATATCATATCACAGTATTTCATATTTCTCAATTTTTTAATTTTTAAGCGTAAGGCAGGCGAAACCTACTTCTTTGCGTACACCTCATTTGGCGTAGGACGGGTTTGAAGTCTGTCTTCTTATGATGTAATATAACAAAGATGTATTTACAGGAGGCAAAACATATGTTTTTGAACGATTCACGATTTCCTGTCTTAAAAGAGCGCGAAAATTCTCTTTGCGCAGCGCTTTCGAGCGTAATTTCAACAGGAAGCTGAAATAGCGAGAACGTGCGGCTGAGACTTCACGATGTTGTCTCAGGCTTAGCGAAAAGACGTGTTTTTGCACTCTGCAAACTTAACGTCATGGCAAAATCGTGCCGGAGTGAGAACATATATGTTTTAACTTGGTTTGTGTTAACATTACCTTGTTAAAGTACATCTTGTGACTTGTGTAATTAGTCTTTTAGACTAATTACTTTCGGTTGGCTGTCTTTGCGGTATCCCGCTGCAAACTTTCTAATGCCGTATCCACAAACTTGGCGAGCTGAACAATAGAATTAATACTTTCTTTTGTAAATTTATGTTCTTTATTCTTTGTACTTAAATTTAAAACACCCAGAACCTTGTCTTTACTTTTTATCGGCACGATTAATGACGCCTTTAAATCCGGCTGATGCAACCTACCGACCAAATTCCTGTTATTAAATTCATCATCGATAAATAAAACCTCATTTTCCTTAGCTGCCCATCCGGCCAGGCCATCACCGGCTCTAACCTTTACTTTTTCAACGATGTGCTCAGGTATACCTCTGGCCATCTCAATAGAAAGCGTCTCCGAATCATGATCATAGAGCATTATCGAACTGCGTTCGGCATTAACCCCCTCGGTAGCTGTCTCGAATAATGCCTGCAGCATTTTATTGGCATAAAAGGGCATGGTCTTCTTTATATCTTCTTTGCCGAGCATCGCCCCCCCTGCACCCACGGCAGTTTTTTCCCTGGCAATTCGTACAATATAATTTGCCACTTCCTGAAAAAGGCCGACGATGGACTGGATTGCCCGAAACGAAAACACTCTAACTTGTTCAATCCCATCCATAAGTCTATTAATATCCATGTCCAAATTTTTACCTAAATAAAAATATTCCGGATAGGTTTTGCGTTTACCTAACATCAGCGGACCGATAATAATATAAGCACAGACCTCTTTTTCCGGCAATCTAACCGGGATAACTAATCGGTTCAGATAAAAAGCACAAGCGTCATAAAAAATATTTGAAGGACTGTCCAGAAAAAATTCCTGAGCGGTGAGGAGTTTATCATTAGAGGAAGGTGAAGGAGCAAACAACAAGCACTCTTTACACGTTTCGAAAGCTACAGCTGAGGAAGAAATGACTTCAAAACAACATTTATGCGGATGACTTAATCTTGTTAACGGCGCGCCTGTTGTATCCACCACCCGCACACTTGCACCGATAACCTCGGCAAAATAATCTTGAATCACCTGCCACCTTTTCAGGTCAACTAATTCAAGAAATTCCGGTTTCATCATATGACAATACTCCGGGGTCTAAAATTCTCATCACTTATCCGATGAGCGCCTCTTTTTATCCCATAGAGTTTCATTTTATTATATAAAGTGGTCCGATTGATTCCCAAATTCACCGCCGCCCGTGTGCAATTCCAACTCGCATGTCCTAAGGCATCAAGTATGATATCCCGCTCCGGAGTCTTTAAAGCATGCTTCAATGAACCATTCTCAGGATTACGAACTAAGGTGGAATTTTGGCTGCTATAGCGCACTGAATCCGGCAAATCCTTCAAATTGATAACACTATTTCTAACCAATATGCACGCTCTTTCAATTGTATTTTCAAGCTCTCTGATATTCCCCGGCCAGTTATATCTCATCATTGTATCCATTGCTTCCTCACTAACTTCCTCGATAATTACACCCTTTCTCGTCTGGGTGCGCATATGGTTATACTTATCCAGGAAATGATTAACCAGCAGCGGTATATCTCCGATGCGTTCGCGCAGTGGTGGAATGTTTATACAAATTACATTTAAACGCCAATACAAGTCCCCGCGAAAGCTTCCTCTTTGCACCAGCTCTTCTAAATTATGGTTAGTCGCGGCAATGATCCGCACATCTGCCTTAAACGTCTTTATATCGCCAACTCGCTCATAATCACCTTCTTCTAATACCCTCAGCAATTTAACCTGCAAGCTTGGAGTACACGTATCAATTTCATCTAAGAGGAAAGTCCCGCCATTAGCAAGTTCAAATCTACCAACTCGATCCCTGATTGCTCCGGTAAATGAGCCTTTTATGTGCCCAAAAAGTTCACTTTCCAATAATGTTTCCGGCAGGGCCCCGCAACTTACTTCGATAAAAGGCTTCTGCTGACGATAACTATCAGACTGATGGATGGCCTGGGCAATCATTCTCTTCCCGGTCCCACTTTCTCCGCAAATAAGCACTGTAGACGGAGAATTGGCAATCGATTCAATCATCGAATATATCTTCTGCATCTTGGCATCTTTACCAATAATATTATGGAACTTATATCTTTTTGCTTTTGACAGTTTCGATCGCTCAACCAGACTCAGGTTACCATTGCCATTTTTCTGGACACGGCTTTCAGCTATTTTCCCCATAAGCATTTTTAACTGCTTATCTTCGATCGGCTTTGTCACATAGTCACAGGCACCCAACCGCATTGCTTCAACAGCATTTTCAATGTTCCCATAGGCACTCATGAGCACGACATGCGTCTGCGGATAGTCCTCCTTGACCTTTCTTAATAATTCCATCCCGTCAATATTCGGCATTTTCAGGTCAGCCAAGACAATATCCACCGCAGATTCTTTCATGATTTGCAAAGCCTGGGCTCCGTCTTCAGCGGTACTGACATTGTAGCCATCATAGCGCAAAATCTCTTGCAATGATCTTCGGGTTAGCGGCTCATCATCGGTGATCAATATGTGTGTTCTCATTTTTCCCCTCCTATTGGAATCACTATTGTAAATTTTGCTCCTCCCTGAGACACACTTTCCAACTTAATTTCTCCATCATAACAACTAATTATTTCTTTAACTATAGCCAGCCCCAAGCCGTTGCCGGCAGGTCTGGTAGAAAAAAACGGTTCAAAAATTTTATCCTTCACATTCTCATCAATACCCTTGCCGGTATCTATGAAATCAATACAAAGACTACCATTGTCTTTGTAGCTTTTTACGGTCAACTTACCATCCTCATTGATGGCCTCAAAAGCATTCTTTACAAAATTTCCAAACATCTGCTGCAGGCCGCAATCTTTAACCTTCGGCAGCTCATCGCTTAACTGTGTCTCGATTTCTATCCGTTTACAAAACGCCTGCTGCTGATAGAAAGAAACCACCTTTCTCAAGATGTCATTTACTTCTACATCCTGACGATGCAGCGGAATATGTTTTCGATCTCCGGCAAAAGAAAATTCCAGCATTGATTTTATAATCTCGGACATCCTTTTTAATCCGGACTTTATTTCAATTAAATACTCTCTTATGACATTCTGGTCATTTGTATGGACCAGACATAAATGAGTATAACGCATGATGCCATCTAATGGGTTATTAAGCTCGTGGGCAATAGCTGAAGTAAATTTAGTCACTGCCGTTGAATTTTTAAAACAATCTAACTGTTTCTCAAGATTCATATTATATGCAATTCTTTCGATCGTCTCGGCGGCACAGTTTGCAATCGCGCTGACAAACGACAACTCTTTGATTGTAAATGGCTTCCCATTTGTCTTTTCGGTGATATTTATGACTCCTAACAACTTACTAGACCTCATCACCGGAACCGAAAGAAATGAATGAGTCCGATAATTTTTAGTTCTGCAACGCAGTTTAATTGCATCTTCTTTTCGAACATCTTCTATCAAAAGCGGTTTCTTTTTTAAAGCCACCAGCCCGGCTATCCCCTCTCCTAAGCGCACGCGTTTGCCAAGAATCGACTGCTTATTTTCCCCGCGGGCGACGCGGACGACGATATTCTGATCATCCTTATCTAATAGAAGGATAGACCCGGCATCAGATTCCAAAATATCCAGACATCGATTAAGAATAGATTCTAAAAATTCCTGCATATAAAATTTTCCAGCATATTATTGCTATCAACACTATTTTTCTTACTCACCTACAATGAGCAAAGCAAAAATTACAATAAGAGAATAGTTACACTCTATCGTATATTTCGATATTAAATTGCTATTGTCTGATTGATTATTTTAAGAGCCTCAGGCCAATTGGCTTCCTTTTCATATGTCTGGCCTTTTGCGAACGAGGCAAGGGCACTTACTTCCTGCCGTCCTTGGTGGGATTTAAACATTCTATCATAAACACCCTATGCTTTGTCAACTCTTTTTTGTCGGTGATTAGGCTAGCAAATTTTAAACTGCCAGCTTAAAAAACTAATCACCTCTCATTAGCGCAAGGGGGTAACCATCCATGATTGTTACCCTTAGTTATTAGTTTAAAAAAACACTTTTTATACACTGTTGATTTTTTTAGACAAAGCAGACAAAAAACAAAGTTTTTTAAGTATACCCTATGTTTCTGGTTTTGTCAACCCCCTACAATAAGACAGGTTATAACATAAAAGTTATAAAATATATACCCTTCCCCAGCAGCCTATTTTGATAGCAAAAAGACGTGAAAAGCACCCCGTGATTACCTTAATCGTTAGGCCATCAACAAATCTAAGTTGTTATATTAGAATTAGTTACTTCACTGATCTGTCTAACAACTGATCCCAAATCAACTTTCCCGTCCTCAATATCACCATTAGTAACGCAAGAAGCATAAACTGGCGCTATTGATAAATTCAAAAATATTAAAACTGACAATATTAGACTTTTTGCAATCTTCATCTTCTTAACTTTCAACTTGTAGCCTGTAGCTTGTTCTCTTTACCCTAGCGCCTTCCCTGTCAAAACCACAAGAACTGTTCTCAGAAGAATGCTTAACTCCGCAAACAAACACATCCTACGAATATATAAAAGGTCGAGCATAACTTTTTTCCTAACATCAGCTAATGTCTTATCATACCGCTGTCGAATCTGGGCTAAACCGGTTATCCCCGGCCTCACCAAAAGCCTTTTTTCATACTCAAAGACATTTTTGTTCAATTTAGCCACAATTTCCGGTCTTTCCGGCCTCGGACCGACAACACTCATATCTCCTTTTAAAACATTAAAAAACTGCGGCATTTCATCGATATGAGACTTCCTTAAAAATTCACCAATAAATCGGATTACTCTCGGGTCGCCTTCATCTTCTTCAGCCCATACTGCACCCGTATCTTTTTCCGCATCCGGCTTCATAGTGCGCAGTTTATAAATCTTAAAAATCCTACCCCCTTTTCCCACTCTGTTCTGGGAATAAAAAACAGGTCCCTTTGGTGAGACAATTTTGATTAGTATTGCATAAATGAGAATCACCGGCGCAGTTATAACAAGCCCTACGGCCGCCATAAAAATATCAAATCCACGTTTAATCTTTAAAAATCTCGTTTGGGCAAAACGTATAAACGCACCCACCATTCCAAAGAAAAATGCAACCACTCCATATGGTTTTAAAGCAATAACTTCTTCCAAAGACATCGCCATTACTTTTGGAATGACTAGAAAGAGAGATAGCATTACGCCGAGAATTAATGTCTTGATATGTATTCTTGAAACTTTATTAAACATTTTATTTATTTTCTCCTTCTATGTGCCAATTCTTTAAGCATTTTACGTGCCAATATTCATGTTTTTTACGAAAATTATTCAATTCTTCTGTATCCGCAACTAACTATAATTAAATTAATTAAATAGCTTTTAAAACCCATGCATTAAGCTGTCTATGACAGACACAGACATTCATAGAAATTCCAATTAATTTTTTGTTTAAAAAAATAAACACTTGTCGAGAACGATAAGCAACAACTTTGTATGGATTTTGTATCGAGGAATTATGTTTTACAGGTCGCTAATTCAGGAAAGAAAGTTAGGTAGTGCGTTATAGAAAATAGCTCGAGGTTACAAGTTGAACCTTGAAACTTAACCACATATACAAAAAACAAGGGTTCAAGGCTTTTGACCCTGAACCCACTTATTCACCCCCTTAATGAGACCCCAATTTACAGAATACAATGTTTATAAATTGGTTGGTCGAATTAACTCCGTTGAATATGAGGTAAATTGTCGTTTAAGAATTTACCCATGCTCATGAAACGGAGCATCTAATTTTAAGCTCATTCCCCTTTCTTTTTGTCTTGCTACTCTCTACCCCCTGGGAAATTTACCTCTGGTAAATATCCCAGCTGGAGTCCCCGTAAGGGGATCGCCAACTTAATTACCTGCAAAGAAGTTTGCTCATAGCAATCAACGGTTTTAAACAAATCCTGATAATCTCTTTCAGCCCTTCCTGTTGTGAGATATAATCGGCAATTGGTGGACTATAGGTGTAATATATTTTCACAAATTTTTTCCCCCAGGAATTGGTCATTAAAAACTGGTCTCTGAATTCACAAAGTATGCGCACTTCTTTAGCCATCTTAGTTCCAAAAGCTGCGGTAGCGATAAAACATCCTCCACCACCTCCACCACCACTGCCGCTACCACCAGGATTACCACCTGTATCTCCACCTGTATCTCCGCCATCTCCTGCGTCTTCTTCTTGCACAACACCACCGATCATATAAATTGAGAAGTGACTGGTAGCTACAGAAACTGTATTGGCTATTACATCAACCGTTGCTCCGGAAACTTGTTCCCAGGCTAAGGTTTCAAGATTATAATAATAGATTTTTAAAGAACTCTCCTCTATTACAACACCACCACTGGTTAAATTTACATCCGCATAAGGAATTTTAATTGTTGCCGGCTTACTAAAAAGTGTTCCTCCGGGGCCAAAATCAACCACATTGCCAACTCTTAAAACATCACCACTAATATCAGGTGGGGCAATTACCTCGGTAACAGTAACTTGAACCGGTGCTTCTAGAGCATCCTCCATAACTTCAACTTTAGTCCCAGCCAAATCTCCACTCGTTACAGTTACGTTTCCACCAATATCCTGCTCGATTTCCGCGGAATTAATCTCATCAGTATCAATAAAGGTATTTCTGATAAAATTAATCTCTTTAACTCCGTTTGTTTCATCTGTCCAGCTAATATAATAATGATGTCCACCGGTACCTATTGCCAGGCATGGATTGCTTTGTGTGGCCTGCGCTGTATCTTCATCAAACTGCATATAGTTTTCAAACGAGTAATCCAGATGAGAAGCTCCTCCCAGATGAATATCCCAATCCCCAGCTGATTGTTCACTCCAGACAACAAATGCGTCTCCGGCATTATCTGCTTTCATTGAGTATGCACCTAAACTTTCGCTAGCCAGAGCGCTCGTGTTAATTTCACTTTGAGTATCTAATAAAAATTTTCCCTGCTGCTGATTATAACTATATTTTGCAAAATTTACATTTGCTTGGAGTCCGTTAATCTCTTTCCAGCCAAGATAAACATTTCGGCCATTTGGAGAAACACTTAAAGCAACCTTATCATCACCAGCAGTCGCATCACTGACGACAACATCGCTGCCAAAACTCTCACCATTATCAATGTCTGTAGAATCTGCATTATCAAAATAGATGCTATTTGTTCCATCAGTATTCTCTCTCCAGGCAACGAAAATATCGCCATTGCTATCGAGTTTTATAGCTGGAGTTGCATGGTTTTGAATTGCCCGATCATCATCTATTCTAATAGCTGTGTTAACAAATTCATACCACTGATCAGTATAATCAGCTGTTGTTCTTATATAATTAATTGCTGTTGTTCCCCCGAAATTCGCGTCCAGCCAGCTTATATGGATAGTCGGTGGCTCTTCTGTCTGATCTATTCCATCATCGGTTAAAGCCGCACCAACATCTATTGCCGGATGGGTCTGATTATTTACTCCTAAATCATCATATATAAGATAGCTATCACCATATTCTGTATTTCCATTATCAAGCCGGGCAATATATAAGTCCCAATCCGCTTGAAGACTTCTTTGCTGCCAGACAACATAAACATTTTTCGCACTATCTACGGCTATTGCCGGATTTCGGTGCTCTACATTCTCTTCGTTGCGATTTACTTTGACGGCATTAGTAAAAGTCTGCCCAAAATCAGATGATTTAACAAAATATATATCCCAATCTCCATCACTTGAACGCTCTTCCCAAGCAATATATACCTTCTTTCCACGGCCATTTGTTACTGCAATACAAGAATTATCCTGAATAACTTCTACTGCTGATTGCTCGAGTGCTGCCTGAACATTAAAAAATTTCTTAGTGCGGCCAAATATCATGTTCTGAATTTTAAATGAATAGGTGTATCCGCTTAATAAATTGCCGGCTACATCATTAACATTAAGAATTATTTCTACATTCTGTCTGTATTTAAAATATTCCACTGAATCGTATAAGATTACATATTCCCCAGTATTCTTCTCAACAATCTCAACCTTATATTCTACTGTCGCCCCACTCTGATCTGTATAAGTCTGAATTACGCCATCAATAACTACGTCATCCCCATCTACTGTCAAATCAATCGTACTGCTGTCTATCCCCGATATATCATCTTTTATAACGAACTTGACATTTGTATCAAACGAGACTTTCTTAGAATTTGCTTGTGGGACGCAGCCTTCGACATAGGGAGCATTGCTATCTTCGATAACCGTAAATGAATAAGTATCAGCACTCATTTGATTAGCGCAGAAAGCATTAGTAACAATACACAGACTTGCAGCTAATGCTATTGTCAGGTATGTTATTTGAGTCCTCAGAAAGTTTTTCTTTTTATTCTTTTTCATTTTTTACTCCAAAAAAAGAGCCTGTTCTCGAAAGTTTGAGAACAGGCTCATCTATCTTGAATCTGTGTGATCTGTTGTTTATTAAATCTGTGTAATCAGCACATTTTCACATTCGGCAACCCAGCTGCCTTCCCCCTGTTTCGGGGGTAAGGCCTGTGGCTTTGCTTCCAGCTTTCGCTGGAAGGGCTTTTGCCCGTCCCATCCTTTCGGAAAGTTTGCTATTATCGTGTTTCTAATCTTATCAAAGTACAGAATTTGTAACCCTTAATATAGAAGCAATACTTATGCCATTTATAGCACTTTTTTAAACTGTATTTTGTTGTCCGTATCATGCTCTCAATAAATAGGTTACGACTATAAGCTGCTCTATTAACTTTCTGTCAGAATCGAATAAATCAACAAAATTTAGAAAAATTTTTCTAACCCCAGAAATCCCTTTCCACGCAATGCAAATACTAATTTGCTAAATCTTGCGCTTCCACCTCCACATTCACCAGCTGCTGATTATCAAAATCAGAACTCGGTACATATGTCAATGTATAATCTGCCGGTGTTCCGGTAATTGTCGGAGTTACAACGTTTCCTTCTACTCTCATTATAATCGTGCTAATATCTACGCCAGCGCCATCATCCTTAACATGAACAACGATATTCGTATCTTTAGCAACGTCTGTAGCATTCTTTGCCGGGATATGCCCTACTGTATAAGGTGGTGTAGTATCCGGCACAGCGCTGGTAGTCACATTGGCAATATTTGAAAAGCCGGAAACATTTGAATTATCATCGGTAGCTTTAATCGCAAAGTAATAAGTAGTTTCTGCAGCCAAACCATTGATCGTCATATTCTCCGCGGATCCGGCTACAGCTGGTGAGGGTTCGCCACTTACTTGTGTTGCGCTACTCCAATTACTATCATTGATTGGCGAAGTTGAATATCTTAGATCATAGTTTGTTGCCGTGCCGGTTGAACCATCATCACCCGGTGCTGTCCAGGCAAGCGTTACTGAATTATGAGTAGAATCTGAAACTGATAAGCTAGATATTGTTTGCGGTGCAATCAAATCCTCGATTATTGTAAAAGAATAACTATCCGTAACCATTTGATTCGCGCAAACTGCATTTGAAACTAATATACTGCAAATAAAAATTATTACCAGTATACCGATGAATACTTTATTTTTCATTGCTATCACCCCTCTCAATTTTTCATATTAATAAAAAAGCCTGTTCTAAAAAGGTTAGAACAGGCTAAAAATTATCTTAAGAATCAGCCTTACGCTAGCGTTTAGTAAACTTAATTTGTAACTAAACACTACCCCCTATACGTTAACAACTAACTCTTCCTTTCGGCAACCCAGCTGCCTTGTTAGTCCCTTCACTTTGAACTTTCAACTTTTAACTTTGAACTAATGCAGGCCTGTGGCTTTGCTCCCAGCTTTCACTGGAAGGGCTTTTGCCCGTCCCATCCTTTCGAATGGTTTGCTATTATCGTGGTATCTATTCAAAGAACAAACTTAAAATTTAACTTCCTAACTCATCAAACTCGTTAAACTCGCAAACTTTATTTTAGTTCGCCAAATCCTGCGCTTCCACTTCAACATTTACAGTCTGCCCATAGTTAAAATCAACCGGTGGGTTATATGTAAGCGTATAATCAGCTGGCGTTCCGGTAATCACCGGGGTTACAACTGCTCCATTAACGCGCATCACTATTGTATTGATATCCACTCCAGCACCATCATCCACCACATGAACTACAATATTCGTATCTTTAGCGACATTTACAGCATTACTTATCGGGGTATGCCCGGTAGTATATGGTGGTATGGTATCTGGTTGAATAATCGTCTCTTTTGCCTGTGCACTTGTGCTATTTGAAAGATTAGAAGTGTTCGGAACTTCATCCTGGGTTTTCATTGCGAAATAATATACCTGTCCTGCGGTAAGTCCACCCACGGTCATAGATTCAGTGGTTCCGGAAACATCCGGACTAGGCTCTCCGCTTACATCTGTTGCTGCGTTAAATTCAGTATCATTAGTTATATTCGAGGTTGAATATTTTATAATATAACTAGCTGCTGTTCCTGTTGCACCGTCATCTCCAGAAGCTGTCCATGTCAAATCTATTTCTCCACTACTCGATCCTGTTGAAGCGTTAAGATCTGAAACAGTAGCAGGTGCGGTAGTATCACTCACTCCTGAAAAATTTAAGCGTATACTTAAAGACCTAACCTGATAACCTACAGTAGTAAGATGTGTAAATCGAATATTATTTATACCCTGCACTAACCAGTCTTTATTGATTGATATCGGATCAAGCACTACTTCCTGCCCGTCATAAGCAGAACTCCAAGGCAGCTCTATCCCGATATTCTCATTTACGTAAATGTATCCTTCACCAGAATTGTCAGGATCATAACAAGTCAGTATTAACTCTGCAGAAATTGCATTGGCCGGGTCATCAGTGATATTTACAGTCATCGTTCCTTCTTCAGGCGTTGTCCCTTCTAAAACTAAAGTGGGGTCTGTACTTGAATATACAAGGTAATTTTCTGTCGTAAACGTATTATCACCTGACGTAGAACTATTGTCCGCTGCATCTTTACTTATAACTCTAAAGTGATAAGTAGTATTTGAATCGAGACCAGAAATAGAAACCGAATGAGAAGTTATCAGCTCAGAATCAACTACTGTAAAAACTCCATAGCCTGAAGTTGGTCCATATTCAACCTGAGAAGTTGCGCTCTCATTAGTAGTCCAAGTTATGATAACTGAAGAATCAGTAATACTTGCAGCTGTTATATTTGAAATAACCGGTGCAGTTAAATCTGGTGGATTTACGGCTATGGAAAGGTCTTTTGTAGCTGTATCTAAATTAGCATCAGTAACCACAACAATAAAATTAGAGGTCCCCTCTGCCGGAGGAATCCCGGAAATCTCACCAGTAGAAGAATTAAGTGATAAACCACTTGGCAAAGAACCTGAACTTAATGACCAAGTATAAGGTGACCCCCCCCCGGTAGCTGCCAAATTTTGTGAGTATTCAATATTAATTATTCCGTCAGCCAATGAACTATTATTTATATTAAGGCCATAAATATCAGCCGGTATTGTATTGCCTAGATATTCCCAAATATATTTAGTAAGTGTCTGTCCATCCGCACAAAAACCTCTTGTCGTATCATTTCCACTTATGCTATCATCTTCTCTAAACATTGTTCTGATTCTATCTTCATAAGGAAACGGCCATAAATCGTTTCCCGTAATTGTGTCATAACCGCTTTCATCATATAAAGTGCCATTTGTTCCATATTTATACAGAACCTCTGCTCCCTTATCTGACATTGTTGCAGAACGCTGAACAATATATTGCAACCCTGAATTGCCGGAAACAGCTCCGCTGCCAAAAGAAGAATCCCCATCAAAATAATTATTAGTCCAAGTTCCGCCTGTAGAATTAGAAGAAGTATTTTGATAAAACAAACACTTATTTCCGTTATTAGAGCCACTGCCATCCCAATCATCCCAGCCCTTTGCTGCATTAGCTCCCAAAGTACAATTATCCAAATCCACATCAAATGTACGTGTTGCCATTCCTGTCTGGCTACAATCCCAGGCTACACAATTTTCAGCACTTACGCTGCCTGTTTTTTCCCAATAAAAACCCTGAACATTTCCTCCATTGGGTTTAATATTTAAAGCTATACAACCTTGATATTGTATATTATTGTGGCCAGATTGAGGAGCAGCAAATGCGCCGTTCATAGCTCCGCTTCCGGTTGTTCCAGAAGCATCAATTGCAATACAGTTCTGATACAAAATATCTTCAGTTCTAACAATGCTTCCTGTTGCACCATAACTTGAAAAACATGACTTTGGCTCTCTTTCATCATTTCCATCAAATCTAACAATACAACGTCTAAATATAACTTTATAAACTGTAGAAGAGCCGCTATAACAGAAAAATCCATAGCGCATTGCTCCGGCTATCCAGCAATCTTCGACAAGTACATGGTGACTTCCTTCTGTTATTTGAAATACATTTCCGTATCTAGCAGCAAGCGGAATTCCATTCTTAATCCCTACTTTTTTAAATTTAATATATGAACTGCCATATACCTGAACCGCTTCACCTCCTAAGCCATCCTTGAGAGTAAATCCTTCTATTTGAATATAACTATCTGAAGTGAGATTAATAAATTGTGATATTCCGCTAAGAACAGCTCCTCCGTCATTTTCCGCCTTAATTATAGTATAACTTCCAGATGATCCACTTGGCAGATTACTGATCTTATTACTTGAGCCGCTATATGTCCCATCTCTTACAATTACAGTATCGCCACCACTAATTGTTGAACAAGCCTTAGATAAAGTTTTCCAGGGAGAACCACTTGAACCGTTATTGCTATCGCTTCCAGTCGGAGAAATGTAATATGTAGCGGCAAAGCACTGCCCATAAAAAACGCAGACAATCATGCATACCAACAATATACTCATTAAAATTTTTATCTTCATCATATTATTATCCTCTTATTCTATTATAGTTCAGACACAAAAAAACCTGTCCCCGAAAGGATTTAAGAACAGGCTTATATTAACTACGCATTCATCCCTCCAACTTGCTTGCGCAAGAAAACTGGGGGATAAATTCAGCCATGCAACTTAGTTTCGCTTTTACTCACCAAGTTGGGGCTCCATTTACATTCGGCAACCCAGCTGCCTTCCCCCTGCTCGGGGGTAAAGCCTGTGGCTTTGCACCTCCGCCATAATCTTTAACGGAGATAGGTGTTCACCCGTCCCATCCTTTCGAATGGTTTGCTATTATCGTGTTTATCTAAAAGAGCAAATATATTTCGACACCAACATAATAGCAATTACCATTCCTTTTCAAAAAATTGAAAAGTTTATTGTTTTATATTTTGTGCAACTCTAGGTTATCTACTAAATTATAATTTTTATTTTTGTGGATTAATGTTTTTTTGAATTTTAAATTATTGATTAAAACAGGAAAAATTTTTCTATGTTTTGAAAATTATTTCCAAATATTTTAGTAAAACAAATTCCAATCGGCAGGTTAATTTGTAGTTCTAATATTTCTTGGAGTGATAATATATTAACTCGACAACTCGTCAAACTCGCCAACTTTTAGTTATCTACAAAGCACTTTACTAAGACTAATCAGCGGCTTAAGACAAATCCTAATAATCTGCTTTAAGCTTTCTTTTTGTGCTATATAATCGGCAATTGGAGGGCTATAGGTATAATACATTTTCACAAATTTTCTTCCCCATGAATTAGTTAGAAGAACCTGGTCTCTGAACTCAGAAAGTATGCGCACTTCTTTAGCCATTTTAGTTCCGAATGCTGCGGTAGCGATAAAACATCCTCCACCACCTCCACCGCTGCCACCAGCGGTTCCTGGATCTGGGTCTGAGCCTCCATCTCCATCTCCATCTCCTGACATCGCAGGTGTTGCATATGATTCATTCGAATAATCTGAATTGAAAACATCATTAAAAGCCTTTACTTTATAATAATATGTGGCCCCAGGAGTGAGCCCTACATCATTATATAAAGTTGAATCAGGCTCCACTTCTGCGATCTGGTCATAAACTCCACTTAAACCGGCTTTTCTTTCTATTTTAAAACCATTTTCAATGGAAGAATTATCTGCCCATGATAATTCTATTTCATTTTCTACAGATGTCGCTTCAAGGTCTGATGGCGGATATAAAAAAGGCATCGGATTGCCCAGATATTCCCAAATATATTTAGTAAGGGTTGTTCCTTCAGCAGCAAATCCTCTTGTCTCCTTATTTGAGGAATAAGTATTATTTATATTATCTGTTTCTATAGCTAAAGCTCTGATAGTCTCTTCAAACGGAAAAGGCCACAAACTATCATCGGTTAAATCATTACATCCTGTCTGTCCATATAACGTATCATCAATCCCACGTTTTTTCCCAATTGTTGCCCCACGTCTAATTCCAGCTTCACCTGTTCCCTGGTCTGTACTCATACATATATAGAGCAAGTTAGGATTTATATTATTGTTCCCTTCAGATGAGGGAAAAGTATCAATGCCTATATATGAATTATAGGTTTGTAACGTCAGGCCTCCAGAATGATATAAATTATCAATAAAATAACTATTTTTGACTATTTTATTTGAACCACCATCCCAACAATTTATCCCATAAGAATCAGCACGCCCCATCGTACATTGGTTAACTAAAATATTCCTTCCGGAATTTACGGATATCGCATGCCCATAATTTGCTCCACCGCTAGCATCCCACATGACGCAGTTATGTGCCTCATTCCCTGTCCCCCCAGCCCCATCATTACCTTCAGCAAGATAAAGCTCCCGGGTTTTTAACCAGATACTACCATAATATTTATTATTATATGCCCCATGGACATTATTAGCTCCGGTATCAATCAATCCCTCATTGCTATCAATAAAGATACAATTCTGCACTATATTATCATGTGCTCCGCCATAACCGTTTGCTTCTCCATAAAAGGATAAATTTGATCTCGGTTCCTGGGGGGAGCTGCTGTTTCCGGCCGACCTAAAAACACAACGTCTTAGAATACAGTTATATGCTTTAGCAATTAGTATCCCATAGCGCATATTCCCAATCACAAAAACATCTTCAAAAAGAATATGGTGAGAAAAGCTAAAGCTCTGATCATCGCCAACAGCAATTACATTCCCATATCGTTCATTAAATCTAGTTCCATTCTTAACTCCACATTTCCTGATTTTTATATAACTACAATTATTTAAATCCACCGCCCGTGTAGAATTCTTTATGATTAGACCCTCTATGCGGATATATTGACGAGAAGTGATATCTATCAGGCTACCAGCGTCCCAATCTGTATCAAGCACAGCTTGAAAATCATTTTCTGCTTTTATAACTGTATAATTTTGCGCTGCGCCTGATGGGGGATCTTTTATTTGATAACTTATTCCTCTATAAGTCCCATCTTTAAGTAGTAATTCATCCCCCCCGTACATGACAGTAATAGCAAATGCAGGTGTTTGCCAGGGATTTTCTGATGAACCATCACCGGTGGCATTATTCCCGGTTGGAGAAACATAGTAAGTAGCGGCATACGCTGCTTGAATCAAACTAAATGAAAGCCATATAAAAAGGCAAGCAATAATAAAAAATGCCTTCTGACTTTTTATCTTTGTCATTGATATTTTTTTCAACTCTAATCACCTCTTGCTTCATCAAAATATTAAGACAATGCTCTTCAATACAAAGTGCAAGGTTTACCATATAACGAGGGAAAATACAAATTTTAGGTTAATATGCATGGAACTTCCCTTATGTTTATTTTTACACCATATCTTGTGGTTTGTCAAGGAAATTATACACCATCTCGTAGTTCCTAAACTCCTCAGGATCACCTGTTGCCCCGGCCTCAGCAGCCTTTACAATATTAAACATCTCTCGGGCAGTCACGTAGTGTAATTTATAACTTTTTCCCTCATTATAAGTCTTTTCTAAATAGGCAAACATTCTATCCAGTTCATTAGCAAAAAAAGAATTGCCCTTAGTTTGTTGTGTCCCATGTGTATATACCTTAACAAATATCCACTCTGGTCTGCCCTTTACATGGATATGCTGCTTTATCCATAAATCAATTCTATCCGGCGTAGGCGGATTATCTAATGAAACTTCCCCATTTTCTACTCGAGGAAAAATTCCCAATTTTCTCCTCTTCCAATTAAGTGTCAACGGCCCTTGAATAATCATCAAATCGCCAGAGGGCTTCCTGCCTACTTCCACATCAATTCCTGTATTATGAGATTTTGGCATGTCCGGGTTATCCTCTGCATAATAAATACTATTTATTTTTTTTGTTTGCGTTTCATCCGGCGCCGAAGGCAGTGTAAAATCAGCATAACAACCTGTTTCTTTTAGTGCCCCCAATTCATTATTTACCCCGCATTTTTTTCCGTCAACACGGGAATTATCTAACGCCCAGTTACCATGAATAAATCCGTATTTAATGCTCCCACTATTATCCTTGGAAAGCAATCCATGCTTATCTAACTTTCCTTTATAATCCTCAACTTTTCTCTTTAATCCTTCAGCAGTATCATGATCATGGTGCAAGTGTATTTCGACCTCACCATATCCATCTTTGCATAACTGCGAAAGCTTGCATAAATACTCTTCTCGATATTCCTCCTCCGGATAAAAAAATGTGTGTTTAGGGAAATTTCCACCGCTATCTTTATGTCTTTTAGCCATTCTTGGATATTCTTCTATCCATCTTTTGATGCGTTTTGATGCAACTTCCTTACTTCCATTATTCCAATACGGCTCAAAATGATCCACCAAACAAAAAATTATATGTTGAGTCTCTGGCAAGGATTTAGAAAATGCTTTTAAAAATCCTCCTTTTATGTATCCCAGCAACCATATATCTATATTCTTCCTTTTTATTACATAAAGAATTATAGTAATAAAAACACCAAGCGAAACAAAAAAACCAAACAAAAATCTTTCTAATAACTGCATTGTTTAAAAATCCCCGCATTAACTACTATGCACTGTCGTCTTCACTTGTTCATTAATCCAGGCGAAGGTCTTTTCCATTCCTTCGCGAAGTGGTCTTGACGGCGCCCAACCCAGCTTTTCCTTGATAAGCCGGTTATCTGAATTGCGTCCCCTTACTCCCAACGGCCCTTCAATATGCTTTATGGTTAGCTTCTTTCCGGCAATATCCATGGCCATACCTACCAAATCATTTATGGTGATTATTTCCTCAGATCCGATATTTACTGGATCTAAAAAATCGCTAGCCATAAGCTTCCTCACTCCGATTAAACACTCATCAATGTACAAAAACGACCGTGTCTGTTTCCCATCACCCCATATCTCGATTTCGCCTCCATCTGGAGTCTGGGCTACTTTTCGGCACATCGCTGCCGGCGCTTTCTCTCTGCCCCCGGTCCACGTCCCCTCAGGGCCAAAAATATTATGAAATCTGGTAATGCGTATATCCATACCATAGTTGCGGTGATAGGCCATGTATAAGCGTTCACTAAAGAGCTTTTCCCATCCGTATTCACTATCAGGTGCTGCCGGATATGCAGAATCTTCGGCACAATTCGGATTATCTGGATCAAGTTGATTGCGTTCCGGATAAATACACGCTGAAGAAGAATAAAATATCTTTTTAACCTTCTGTTTTCGGGATGATTCCAGCATATTCAAATTAATCGTCGCTGAATTATGCATTACCGCCGAATCATTATCTCCGGTAAAAATAAATCCTGCTCCGCCCATATCTGCGGCTAATTGATATAATTCATCAAAAGGTTGGTCTGTAACTTTATCGCATATCCGTGGATCGCGTAAATCGCCAATCACAAAATCATCCGCCTGTGTTTTACTAAATTCCGGATATTTTAAATCAACCCCCCGGACCCAATAGCCTTCTTTTTTAAGTAATTTCACCAGATGAGACCCAATAAAACCACCCGCTCCGGTTACTAATGCTGTCTTTTTTTCTGCCATTTCTACCCCCTTTTAATTGCAATTTAAATTCAATCTTATAGTACTTGCGAAAAAACATCAAAATAGCTTTTCATAGCTGTTTGTTTCTGAAAATTTTCCTCAAAACACTTTCGAGCATTAATCTGATACTGCTCCCTCAGCGAGTCCTTATTACAAAGGTTGTTTATGATATTTTCGATCCCAACAACATCATCCTGCGCGACACAAAAACCACATTTATATTCGTTGACTATCTTAGCAACATCGGACTCCTCATCAACCAGCCCCAGTATAATCTGGCCGGCAGACAAGGATGTATACAGCTTACAAGGAGCAGCAACACAATCTAGCCCTTTCTCCAAGCTCACCACAGACACATCTCCACAGGTAAGAGAATATGGTAATATCTTTTTATCCTGATAAGGTAAAAACAATACATTTTCTAACTTTTTTTCATTCGCCATATCGATCAATTTATTCTTCTTACCACCTTCTCCGATAAAAACAAATTTTACTTTTTTACCCCTCAGTTTATCTGCCGCATCAATCAGGCTCTCTAACTGATGGAACAACCCAATATTCCCGGCATATAGAATAGTCAACTTGTCCACTAATCCATGTTTTTGAGAAAACCAATTATCTTTTTTATTTAACGGTTTTATTAAATCGCCATCGGACCAATTATAAATCACCCGAACTTTATCTTCACTCCTGCCAATATTTTGCTCGATGAGCTTCTTCATATTCTCACTGGGAACAATAACATACTCAGCACGATTAAAAAAGCCCTTATTACACCTTTTCCAAATCTTGGCCAACAGACTTCCTTGTTTTATATACCCAAGCCCCTGGGGTAACTCCGGATAAAGATCATAAATCAAGCATACATATTTCTGTTTTCTAATGATATTAAGAATATAGCCAACAACAAACAAGAATGGTGGTTGAGACACAATGAAAAGCGGCGTTTTTTTTCTTGAAAACAAAAGTTTAAAAAAGACCAGCACTGTATAACTTGTCCAGTTCAGCATTCTCCCGAGAAAGCTGTTTTTTTCGAATCGCGTGCAAGAAACTCGTTCTATTCTCATCCCGTTAACATTCTCCTTGACGGGGAGAGTTTTACTTCGCACATAGGTTGGCTGTCCTGTAAATGCGGTGACTTTTAGCCCCTTTTTAACCATATCCTCTGCCAATTCACTCATTAGTTGTGCCGTAGAAGCAACTTCAGGATAAAAATATTGCAAAACAAATATAATCTCTTTCTGATTGATATCTTGCTTTTTGTTGATTTGATTCATAATTTCAATCTGCCCCTATTTATATTTTCGTACAATTCCAATATATCTTTCATATTCTTTTTCCACGTATGCTGAGTTATAATCTTCTTATATGCGGTACTTCCCATGGTCCGACAAAGCTCATCATCCTCCAACAACTTTTTTAACAGTAAAATCAGGTCTTCTCTGTTTTTCCTTTCAAACAGTAAACCATCTTTGCCATCGGCAACGATTTCTTCAATGGGTCCGAGCCTTGGCGCGACAACCGGCTTTTTCATCGCCATATATTCTAATATTTTCATTGGTGATCCATAATCATTAGAATCAGGCATTATCCCGATGTCAAACGCTGATATATACTGGGGCAACTCTGCATGTGGCACCATCCCCGTAAAAATAATGGTCTCTGTAAGATTTAAACGCTTAACTTTTTGTTTTAAACTTTTCATGATCGCTCCATCACCCACAAGAAGAAATTTCACGTGGTCGAACGACTTCAGTAATAATGGAACGCCATCAATCAGCATATCCAATCCATGCCAGGGATAAAAACCCCCAGCAAAACCAATTATTTTGAAGCCATTTAATCCGTATTGACGTTTAATTGCTTCCGAGGAAATATCCGGCTTAAATCTTTCTTCATCAACAGCGTTAGGGATAACAAATACTTTCGATGGGTCTACATAAAATTCATTTATTAAACTATTTTTTAGCACTGTTGAGACAACGACAATAGCATCCACATATTTAAAAAAAACTTTATCTATACTATAGGCGAATTTAGCCAATAACCTTGTCCGCTTAGGGAATACAATAGTTTTAGAAGTAAAACTTGATTCGATAATAATCGGTATTTTCTTTAGTTTCGCCGTAAGCAATCCAGCGATATTGAATATTGCATAACGTTCATATATAAAACCATACTTTTTTTTATTTAATCTCCTAATTATCTTTATAATTGCAATACAGTTATAAAAAATCTCATACAATTCAAAAAATAGTTGAGGAATTTTATGCCGTTTTACCCGAAATGAACTTTTCTTTTCTCCCGAAAAGCTGTTGACAAATGGTGGCGAAACAATATCTACGGAATGTCCTAACTTCTCAAAAGCATCAACTACCTGCCTGATATGAGTACCTGCCGCACCCTGTGCCTGTGTTCGATGATGATATAATATATTCATAAACTATTTTCTGCCTTGTGGAATAGTTGCAAATTCTAACCCTTTATCTTTTATGTCCGCTATAAGTTCTGGTAATGCTTCTACAGTATAATCATAATCTTCGTGAAATAAGATAATATCTCTCTTCACTGCCTTGTTAACCCGGCACCGCATTCCTTCCAGCGACGTTTCTTCAAAGTCCCCACTATCTAATGACCATAAAACTATGTGCAACTTTTTATTTATACAATGCTTGAGCAAAGATACAGTTATATTTCCATATGGCGGCCTGAAAATATGGTTTGAAAAGCCAGCTATTTCTTCAATAATCATTTCTGTTCGATAAACCTCATCTTCCAGTGTGTCCCGGCGAAGCGGCTTATGTGAATACCCATGATTTGCAATTGTATGGCCTTGACTAAGAACAAGCTGCACAATATCCCGATTTTTTTCAATTTCTTTGCCAACCATAAAAAAGGTCGCCTTTATCTCTTCGTCATCTAATATCTTAATTATCTTCTTTGTGTTTACGGGGTGAGGCCCGTCATCAAATGTCAAGGCTACCTTATTATCATCTTCCTCTAAGCGATATCTCACCAAGCTTGCGGGAATAAATTTTTTTACTATTGCTTTTATCATTAGTTTATCCTTAAGTTTTAATCAATATACTTACGATGCCATAATTCAAGAGTAACCAGTGAGAATATTCTTCGGCCTAAATCCTCACCTCTATTGATTCCGGCAAATAGGCCCTGGATATATGCTGGATTAAAATAGCCTCTCTCCATGGTCCTCTTTTCACTCAAGAGTGATTTAGCTTTTGTCTGCAATTGCCCTCTGAACCAGGAAGTAAGCGGCACAGGAAATCCCTTTTTCCCGCGATTTATAATTTCTTTCGGCAGTATATTTTTAACTATTTCCTTTAATATATACTTACCGCTGCTTCGTTTTAACTTATAGCTATCCGGCAATTGACTTGCAAGCTCCATAAACTCCTGGTCTAAAAATGGAGCACGCAATTCTATCGAAGCCGCCATTGTCATCCGGTCTGCTTTTAAAAGTATATCTTCAGCCAACCAGGATTTAGTATCGATATAAAGCATTTTACTCAGCAAGGAACCTTCTGTAACCTTGCGATGCAAATTATAATAATATTCATCAAAAGCGTTTGATAAGGTTTCCTTAAATTGTTCGGAATACATTTTTTCCTTTATTGTCCCCGACACATCAAAGGAAACAGATCTATATCTTTGCGCAAACGGCAGCATTACCCAGTCCAGGTACTTAATTAATTTCTCCGGTATCTTCTTCCCATGCTTCATTCTACAAAGCAATCCCTTCGGCATTAGCTTAAGTAACTGATATATCGTTTCCATCTGTTTAACTTTAGGATAAATCTGATAACCAGCTAATGCCTCATCGGCGCCCTCGCCAGAAAGCAAAACAGTCGCTTTCGGCTTTGCAAGTTTTGCCAGTTTAAACAAGGCAATCCCTGCACTTTCAATGATTGGCTCTTCGCTATAATCTAAAAAAGTGTCGATCGAATCAAAAAGATCGTCGGGACTCAAGAAAAACTCATAATGCTCTGTTTTAAACTTATCGGCGATAATCCGCGCATAATTTAATTCACTTGATTTTGGCTCATTTTTGTATCCAACGGAAAAAGTTTTTATCGGTTCAGATACCACTTCACTCATCAAAGCTACGATAGTGCTCGAATCCAGCCCTCCACTTAAAAAAACTCCCAATGGCACTTCACTCATAAGCCGTATTCTTACGCTTTCAATTAATTTTTCCTTTAGCTTTAAACACGCATCTTTATATGAAATATCGCAAGGCCTTATCTGATTAATATCCCAATATTCTTTAATTTGTATATCTTTATTTTCATGTAAAATTAAATAATGCCCCGGTTCTAATTTAAAAATGTTTTTAAATAGAGTCTCTTGTCCCGGCACATAGCCAACCGATAAATAGAAATCAACCATCTCGCAATTTACTTCTTTTTTTACAATTCCACTTTTTAAGATTGCCTTTATTTCCGAAGCAAATATAAAAACCCCATCTTCCTTATAATAATATAGTGGTTTTTTACCTACCCGATCACGGGCCAGAAATAAAATTTTCTTCTTCTGGTCATATATCGCAAAAGCAAACATCCCTCTTAAATGCTTTAAACACTCATAGCCATATTCTTCATATGCATGCACGATAGTCTCGGTGTCACTTTTTGTATAATAACGATGTCCTTTCTTTATTAACACCTCGCGCACATCTTCATGATTATAAATCTCCCCATTGTATACTATTGATATCGTTCTATCCTCATTAAAAATCGGCTGATGGCCTCCGGACAAGTCGATAATGCTTAACCGACGGTGACCTAACCCGATATTATTCCTGACAAATATGCCTTCATCATCTGGCCCCCGATGTTCCAGTGTATTGACCATGCTGCTGAGCATATCGCCATCAACAACTTTTTTAGAATCTCTATAAATTATTCCACAAATTCCACACATAATAATTCTTACGTTTGTACAGCCAGTGCTTGTTTAAAAACATCTAAATATTTGTTTGCTACATTATTCCAGGAATATTCCCGAATACTGTTTTGTATCCTTTGTTCATCCCAATCTTTATTCAATGCTTTTTTTAAAGTCAATGAAAGGCCTTTAACATCTTTTAGCTCAAACATCATCCCGTTTTCTTCGGTTATTAATTCCGGGATACCACCTATTTGGGGCGCAACGACCGGCCTCCCGCTGGCGAAAGCTTCTACGATTACGCTCGGACATCCCTCTCGTATACTTGAAAGGCACAACAGATCACACGCTCCATACCAGTAAGGAATCTCTTCCCGGGTCTTTTCGCCGATAAATAACATCTGGTCCTGCAATCCTAACTCTATCAAGGAATCCTCGAACGTCTTCCGCAAATGCCCCTCGCCGATAGCAATAATTTTAAAATTGCTGTATTTCTCTTTCACTAAACTAGCCGCTGCTTCCACCAGAAAGTTTAGCCCCTTTACTTCAATGATCTGGCCAACAAACAAAATGATTCTGTTATTAGTATTAAGGCCGAGCTTTTTTCGACATTCAGCTTTATCACGTAAGCGATATTCATCAAAATCAACCCCATTATGGATAACACTTATCCTGTGGCTATCTATACCCAAGCCTTGCATCACTTTCTTCTGGGCATTGCTAACCGCGGTAATCCGCTTAGTATATTTTAAGGCCTTTATAATCTGCGGCCTCCGCAGTGTAAATTTAGTATACAAATTGATATCACAGCCGTGCGCCGTTAATACAAGAGGAATCTTCAGTAAACGGGCGACCCAACTCGCCGCTACCCCATCCGGAAAGATCCATTGCCCATTGATCAAATCTATCTGAATCGTTTTTCTTAATCTCCTTACCACTGGTAAAATTGAAAGAAAAATAAACAGGCTCTGCAAAAAACCCGCTTTTGGAATGGCCAAATATTTCGGGGAAATCACATTGATCGTGCCAATTTTATATCGCTGCGGAACCTGCGAAAACTTATACCAGTCTTTAAATTTCTTTAAAAGACCTATTTTCGGGAACCAGGGCAGAGGTGAAATTACAGTAACATCTGCTTTGCCCGCTAATCCTTTGATCATATTATATACAAAAACACCCCGGATCGGCTCTTCGGGATTGGGAAAAAGATTAGTGATAAGTAGTATATTCATATATTTCGTCCTATCCCTTCACTAATCGTTCATATATATTTTCGTACTTCTTAACCATTCCTTCAAAGGTAAAAAGCTCTCTTACTCTGGCTCTGCCTTTGCGCGCCATATCTTTAGCAACGCTACGATTTTCCAAGAGTCTTAGCATTGCCTGCGCTAAAGCAGCGGGTTCTGATGCGGAGACTAAAATTCCCGTTTCATTTTGCACTACCAGTTCTGAATTTCCATCAACATCAGTAGCTACCACCGCCAATTCTGAAGCCATCGCTTCTAACAACACAATCGGCAAACCTTCCCGTAGGGATGAAAGGGCAAAGAGATCAAATATCTGTAGCAATTCCGGGACGTCTCTCCGGTTGCCCAGGAATATAACATTTTCGCTTAAATTAAGCTCAGTTACTGTTTCCTTAAGTTCGTTTTTTAAAGGCCCATCACCAACCAGTAACAATTTCGCACAATTCTTCTTATCAACAACCAACTTAAATGCTCTTAAAAGACATCGATGGTCCTTATTCGGAAAGAATCTTGCTACGTTGCCGACGATTAAATCTGATTCGCTTAATCCCAGTTCATGCTTCTTCTGTAGTACGTCAATTTGCAAATCGTAATCTTCAGTTTTAATTCCATTATAAACAACCTCTATCTTCCGGCCATCTATTCCCTGCTTTTCAATCATAAATCTGGATACACTGCCGGCAACAGTAGTAATTCGATTAGTAAATTTTGATAACAACCATTCTATTTTCATCCATCTCCGCGAATGATACCCAAAGTAGTCAGCAGTCGTATGTTCAGTATGAACTATCGGTCTGTTCGCCAATCGGGCAGCAATCCCTCCATATAGCCAGGGATTCGGATTATGCGTATGAACGATATCCACATCCTGCTCTTTTACAAGTCGGGACAATCTTAGCGGAAGGCTCCAATCTGTATTTTTTTTCTTTTCAATTATATGAACCGATACACCTATCTGCTTAAACTCTCTTTCTAATGAACCATTCGCTTCAAAAGCGCACACTTCCGGCATATAATCCTGCCGATTAAGCCTTTTACATAACTCTAATATTAAAGTCTCTATCCCTCCGACACCCAGGGAAAAATTAACATATAAAATTTTAGTCTTTTTTTTCATAATACAGCTTTTAACTTTTTAAAAAATTTCGTTTTCGGTAATATAATGTATTATATAGATCAACGTTACTCCGATTATACCCACATTTAACCAATCTTTAATCTTCATTTCAAGCTTCAGTTCCTTAAATTCGTTTTTAGCTATCAAAAATACAGCCGCCGCCAATGCCCACAAAACATAAAGGAAATCATGTTCCATTACGACAAAAAACGTGGCAAAAATATTTCCCGCAAGCATGAGCAAGACGATGCGTGATAAATCCAGTAACTCATGCGTACGATCATCTTTCGAAAGTTTTCTATACACAATAAGACAGCCTTTAACGGCTAAATAAACTAAAGCAAGATAAATTATAAGCCCCGGAAATCCCATTTCAGCCAAATTTTCCACATAATTACTGTGAGAAATGATTTTAGATCCCACCACTTCGGGAAACTGCCCCTTTCCCACCCCAAACATCGGATTTTCTCTAGCAATATTCAATCCCTGCTCCCATAGCCATGTTCTTTGATGCGCTGAACTTTCTTCGGTGGTCAATTCACTCATTCGAGCCGGAGCAAATATTAGAATGACCGGAAGAACAAGTATCAAAAGAATTATCCCTACCTTTTTACCGTACCGAAAAAGCGCAAATAAACCACATATTAAAATAAGCGTCAGAAATCCGCCTCTTGAATCGGTTAAATAAATTCCAATATAAAGTAAAATAAATAATGCTAAATAAATTAATCTTGAGAAAATCTTATGTTCCTTTTTAAAAATATTGTACAAACAAAACGGAAAAGCCCCTAAATAAGCTAAGGACAAAACATTTGGCCCATCCCACAGGCCGATCCAAAAGGAACGCCAACCAGACGCATATTCGGTAATTTCATAAGCATCCATCGGGCCAGTCCGGGAGTGAATTCTTTGCATCGCCCAACCAGTCCCAGTCATCCTTTGAGATACCCCCTGAAAACTCAATACGACCATCAAGATAGCAGAAAAGAAAAGAAACTGCCTGATTTTTTTGGGTGTATCGAGATTCAGCAAAATCGCAAGATAAATAAGAAACCGCTTAAAAAATATAAGTAATTGCGCTGACGCGGCGTCAGGATGTCCATTGACCATGTTAGTTAAAAATGTTAATCCAACAAATACTAACATTATATAATTTTGCGGGACCTTAATTTCTCTTTTTTTAATCAATTTACTTATTAGTCCAAAAAGTAAGGCTGGGATTATTATAAAATCTGTTACCGGGAATCCGTATATGGGATTCCCAATCCAATCCTGCGGTCTAATGTATAAAGTGATCAAGTACGCATAAAGAAATATCGAAAGCATCGTCTCACCTTTCTTTTGGAATCAAAGCAGTTGCCGTTTTCAATATCTTTTTCAAAAATGTAGCTATTTTTTCTTTTTCCTTTTTTTCATAAAACCCTAAAAAAGCAAGCACCAAGGGAAAGCTCAAAAGGAGGACCAATCTCAATAACATCCCTGCAGTTCCATTTATTTTTGAGATTAGCTCAGAGACTGCATATAAAATCAAAGCTGTTCCCGAAATTTTTATAATTCTTAAAAATTCTATCCTTATATAATACAAACGTTGAGAAGTAAGCAGCGTATTAACAAAAATAAAGGCTAAGGTGATCAATAAAGCCCACGCTCCTCCGTACATCCCATATCTTGATATCAGTAGCCAGTTAAGCGCAAGATTAACGATGAGCCCTTTAACCATAATAAATGATATATATTTTGTCTTCTTCTTAAGGAATATCCCGGTCTGCGCAATATACTCAGCACCTTTGAAAATCATCGCCAGCACAATAATCGGCACTATCTTATTGGCAATAAAAAAATCAGTGGTTGAAATAACACTGAGGATATTTCTGGAAAACATTGCAATGCCCAGTCCGAAAAATGAAGCAATCAGCAGAAAATAGGTAAAGACTAATGAATATACTTTCGAAGCCTGCTTATCATCCATAATCGAAAAACGGAATGGACCATAAGCGGTCGTGAAAGGTTGAACAACAAACAATGTTAATATCATCGCCAGCTTATACCCTATTGCATAGATTCCCACTGTTGACAGATTAGTAAAAGCTTTCAAAAAGAAACGGTCGGAATTTAAAATGACCATACTCATCATCGACGCCCCGACTAAAGGAAGGCTATATTTAAACAATGCTTTGAGCTTGGAAAAATTGAACCGGATATTTGAATAGGATAATATATACAGGGCCAGGATAAACCAGACTACGATAGCACTGACAAGATTTCCCAAAAGTATACCCTTAATCCCCCAGCGCAGCTTTGTAACCATATAAACGTTCAAAGCAACACGGCTGATAAGTTGTACCAATGAAATCCCGACAAAGAAAGCTGATTGTTCCCGAGCTCGCAAAAAGGCCAGTGATACTTCTTGTGAAATCTCAAATATCAGAGTTACAAAAAATATATTGAATAGAAAAAACATCGTTGAATTATTTAAAAGTGCTCCGGCAAGTAACGGAGAAAATCCCATCATTACCAAAGCACCTCCCAGGCAGATCAGAAAAGACGTGATAAGCGCTGTACTGACAAGTTCCTTTTTATCTGTTTCTTCTTTATAATCAAAATAGAACCTCAAAAGTGAGTGAGCAAGCATCACTCCTAAAGTAATCCGCAGTAATGCCCCGATCGAATAAATAATCTCCAATGATCCATACCCCTCAGTACGCAAATAACGCGTATATAGCGGGATAAGCAAAAACCCGGCACCGCGATTAAATATATTCCCAATTGCATATATTAATGAATGTCTAAAAAACCGTTTAAAATATGAAAACATATTTATTCTTTCTCTTTTAATGATTATTCACAATAAATTTATTTAAACTCGATAATACTTCACTAAAATTTGTAAGTTCAAGCCACTGTTTCATTCTCTCTATCTCCGGATCAAAGCGATATGAGACATGATGAAGCCAAAACATTATAGCTAACGAAGAGACCAATTCTTTAGATATAGGGATGTTCTTAAGATACTCTTGAAATAAAGAACATTCAAAATCATCATATTTCCTTGCAAAAATTTTCTCAATAAATACTTTACTTATACTTCTGCCAGTATGCAGCATATCATTGTAAGCAATAAGATAAAACAAGTCTAATAAAGGCAATCCCCCCTGCCTTGCAAGATCCCAATCAATAATGCCATTTATATCAAGACTTTTTTCATCAATTAGTAGATTTTCTATCTTATAATCACCATGCATATAAACTGTTGTAATTTTTTTTCCCAGCAGCTTATTTTCTACAAACCCCAAAATGTTTTTCAAAAACTCTTTTTCCTCCCTTTGAATATACTTCTCTAATTTTTCAAAACAAGGCGCAACCAACCTTTTAAAACTCTCATCATTGATTTCTTCTTCGACTGAGGTTTGTCTATGTAATTCTATAAGTAAAGATGCTGCTTTCTGAGTGATTTTATTTAAAAACCAAAAAGGGTAATCAACAGCTGTTCCATTAATTTTTGATTCAATAAAATAATTTCTCCCTTCAATCACACCTTCTTTTAACAATTGTGGGGCTTTTCCTTTAATATCCGAATCAAGCAAAGCTAATGCCTTAAGATTGTCGCAATTTTCCTTACAGCGTTTTAATGCAATTTCATTTTGAGGAATTCGTAAAATATAATTACTATTATTATCTTCTGTTTTTACCCCAATAACAACAGTATTAGGATTATGTATAGATAAAAAGTTTATTTTTGGTTTTGACTTATGTAAAGAACTTATCGCTTTATCTATAAAACTACTATTTGGCTGCCCACAATAAGCAATAATACCGTATGAAGGAAAAATATATTTAAAAACACCAAGCTTAAAAATACACTTTTTAATATGTTCTTTTAATGTCGGTAAAGCATTGTATTCAATTCCGTCTTTTTTAATCGGAATAAGCTTTTGAAAATGAATCCCCGGAATAAGCCCTAGGAGCTTTTGATATTTAAAACCTGAGCGCTCAAGCAGTTTCATCACAAACGATGCTGAAAAATTACGTCTGGAACTATTTTTAAGAACAGACTTACAATAGAAACGGTCATATCCAAAACGGTTCCTAAAAGTCATGAAAACAGCACCATTATCTGATAATATACTATTTAAGACCTCAAAAAAGTCTTTTAGAACTCCTCTCGTGTTTTTCCCTTTTAAAAAAATATCTATATCTTTAACAAAGACCGCATCAAAATAAGACTTCTCATAATTCCCTATCTTAGTTTGATCCCACTGTTTTAAAAATTCGGTTTCTTTAAAATCATTTTTCAATTCTCTAAGATCATGATCATCAATATCACCTAAACAAAGAATCCGCCGGTTTTCTTCAAGATCAAGAAAATATTTCCAGCTATGTCTAAACTTGATTTCTTTGGAATTTTTTTTACTAATTTTCATCATTCTTCTTCATCTTGTAAATAATTACTTTATTATTAATATCATCAAGCTCAAAAACTGCTTCAAAATTATCACTAACAGCATTCTTATCCATCAGCCGATAAAGGCTTTCCGGCCTTTTCATTTTAAAATTCTCAAAATCAACAACAAGAACATCAATTTTTTTTCTTTTTACATAATTAAGAAATTCATCATAATCAGCCCAGGGAATATAGACATGCTTTCCATCGGCATAAAAAGCAGTCATCGGCTTTAAGGACATAATCGTCAATCCTTCTCCCAAATTATTCTCTATCCATTTGCCCATGGTTTTATATACTATTTCCTGATTATAAAAATCACCCTTAATAGTACGCATATATTTTGGAAGAAATGTCATGAACAGTAATATACATACAATTAGAACAGTGAATCTACGAGAAGGTGCACGCTGTTTGGCAACCTCTTTTAGCCACTGAGAAATACGCATTGTACCTTTTGCCGTCCAGATTATAAATATCGGAAGAAGAGGCACTAGATACCGAGGGATGACATGTATCAATGCATACCCAAGACAAGATATCCCTACTATTCCAACTAAATAACTCTCTCTCTGCAGCCGTTTTTTATCCCAATTTTGATCAAAAAATCCAATTGATATCAATAAAAACATCAGAATCGGAATCATCTCAGGAAGAAACTCAATATGTTCAAGCTGCAACCGCTTAATTGTATTTTTAAATACGGCAAAAATATTTATCTTAGCCTTGCCTGTTTTGCTAATTTTTTTTCCTTCTTTCTTGCCTTTTATTTTTTCTCCAACATATAAAATAGTAGCCAGTGATTCCCCTGTTTCAGGATTAATCCCGTACCATTTTTCCCTGCCGCTGTACTTACTCTCTCCAGTAGAATGGACATTAGCACTTCCTCTTCGTCCTGTAAGGCTCCAGTACCCCATCTGGTCTTTTAAAAAAAGAAGATACGGACTAATCACTAAGAAAAATAGAATAAGTATTGTTATAATCTTAATAAAACTTTTAAGAAATTTTTCTCCTTGTAAAATTGACTGCATAAAGCTCAAGAAAACAAAAACAGCCATATACCCTAAAGCTTCAGGCCGCAGGAGAAATAAAACCGCACAACCTACTGCTGAGGCAGCAAAATAACCCAACCTTCCTGTCTGCATTGCCCCCCAGAAAAGCAGAATAACTGTTAAAAAAACAAACGCATAAGGAGATTCAACGAAAACATTTATTGAAAAGAATATTAAAAAAGGATGAAAAACAGCTAGACCAACACTAAAAAAAGCAACCCACGAATTGTAGAAATTCCTGGCCAGCAAATATGTAGGAAAAACAATAAGCCCACCAAAAAGTATAGCAACTGCTCTTCCTGCAAATTCAAGATCATGAAATATCAAATTAAAGAGTCCAATTATTGTAGGTAATCCCGGACTCCAATATACAGACAAACTACTAAGCCATCCTTCTTGCACTAGCTTTTGTCCCATAAGCGAGTAATAAACTCCATCTGTTGTGATCGTCGGGATAAAAGAACTAAAGCCTATCCGTACCATAACCGCAATTATAAAAGCTAGACCTAAAAATAGAACCTCTTGCATTTCTAGCTTCAGTGAAAATTCAGTATTTCTTTTTACCATAATTATTACACTCCCTTTATCAGAACTATACTAAATCAGTACTTTAAAATATTTACCAAAACCGGAACTAATGACTTCATATTATATAAAATATTTGAATATGCCTGATTTGCCAAAGGACACCAGCATTCCTTGTCCCTGATTGATTTACGAACTATTGCAGCTTGTTTTGAATGCCAGACCTTTTTAAAGTTAAAATCCTCTTTCCTAAGATTACCAAGAGGCTTATCATACCCTAAAACACAACACGGCCAGAGATCGCCATATGGGGTAAGGTGCACATTTGAAATCCCGGCATAACATGGGATAACCTGTTTCCTATGAGCCATTATCTTTATCGCAATATCATAATAAACAAGGCGGAATGACTCTGTGAGCTTCGTAAGCTTGCGCTTACCCTTAATATTTTCTTTAATTTTTTTTGAAAATTTATTTATTAAATTTCGATATTCTTCTGCCGTCGGTGTTATCGAATCTTCCTTATTAAAAAACTCTGCACGCTGCTCCGCGATTTCATTCCGGTAACTCTCTACCCCTAATGAATGGGCATAATCGGCAATCTTTTCAATATTATGCATATTTGCCTTCGAAATGACCGTTCCTAACTCTATATGAAGATTATGGTACTCTTTGTTCAATTGTTTCAATCGAGAGACTGTCTCTAAAACCTTATCAAAATTTCCCGGTACCCCACGCACCTCATCATGCTCTTTGCCAACACCGTCAAAAGAGGGCTTTATAGTAAGCGGTACATTCTTATCATATAAATTGATTATTTCAAGTATTTCCTGTGTCATCCGCTCGATAGCCGCAGATGCTATGGCATTGGTCGGGATATGCACAATCCCCGGTTTTAGATATTTCATAGCCAATTCGATAATTTTGGGAAGATCTTTGCGTAAAAACGGCTCGCCACCGCTAATATTCAAAAAATAAATATGCCCTATGCTCTTAAAAATATCCTCAATTTCTTTAATCGTTAATTCTTCTTTTTTCTTTTGGGGCTGCTTTTCATAAAGCTGCCAAATTTGACAAGTCCGGCATTTGGATTGGCAAATATTAGTAACTGAAAAAGTCAAAGTAATCGGGTTGTCCGGCTCGACCAACCCCCAACGAGACAATTTATAATTGATTGTTTTCGGCAACAACTCCTGTAAATAAACTTTTAAATTCAATGTTTGTTCTCCTTATAAACACCGAAGGTTTTTATGCTTTTACCTCAGCTGGCGAGGCGGCATTTACCTGGCTATCTATCATTTCTAATATCCGGACTACTTCCTTGCCCTCTTCTGGGGTTACGGGTACTTGCGTATTATTCAAAATACTTTCATAAAATCTGGCAATCAGATTGCGATGCCCCTGTCTTCTTTTTAACTTACCCATGAGGATTTTGACGATATTGCCTGCTGTTCCACCTAAGTTCTGAATAGCCTGTTCAACAGTAGAAAGCATCTTAGCTGCTGTTTTAGGCATTTTTCTTTCTTTTTCAACAGTCATTGTCAAATCAAGCATATTAATATGTAGAACTGCTTTGGTGCCATAGAGATGAAGTGTAAAGTGATAATAGGGCATATCATCCAACATCAAAAAGTGCCCCATCCCCTTTTCATAATCAGCCTGGCCTTCAATCCCTTTAATACATCCGGCAATCGACTTATCCATCTTTTTCGTTAATACCTTCAAAAAATTCATTTTCCCCATAAAATGAGCAAGCAAATAAATCATATGTGGGGTATATTCGCCAAAAATGCCCATCGGCAAATGATATGCCCAGTGCTCAGATGTCGTCATATTTTCTTCTTCTTTCTTGGCCACATCAAGGCAAAAAATTCCTTCCATATAAAGCAGCTCACCCAGTGCCCCGCTATTGATAATTCCTTCGGCCTTTAAAATTACCGGGTCAAAGAGATGATTGTGCATAAGGCATAATTTCACGTTATTTTTCTGCGCCACTTTAATCATTTCATCAGCCTCGGCTCCATTTATCGCCATCGGTTTTTCGACTAATACATGAGCTCCCATTTCCATGGCCTGAATCGATAAAGCCGCATGGCTTCTCGGCGGAGTTAAGACATGAACAACATCAGGTTGTTGTTCTTTCATCATTGCCGTTAAATCGGTATAACTATTCCTGATATTATAGCGTTTTGCTGCCATTTGCGCTTTATTTGCATCAATATCACAAACTCCAACTATCTGTGCTCCGGAAAACTCATTTATCCCAGCTGCCTGATGCGGCAAGGCTACACCACAACCAACCATACAAATTTTCATAAAACCTCCAAATTTATTTTTTATTAGTTATATTGTTACATCTTGTTAGCGCGCCCGAGAATAATATTCCGGGCAACATCTACATCTTCTTTCCCTATTTCCTTCAACATAAAAAGCAACAAAAAATACAAGACAAAAAGTGCTATATATTTACCCAGCAGGGCGATGCCCGATACAGGGAATCCAACAGAAATAATAAAAACTATCGCCGCCGCAACAAAAATATTGAAAACCGAATGAACACTTACCAAGGTTCTAAATTTTTTATACACATATACGGCAGCTATCGACAAACCGAACAAAAATGTAATAGACGTCGCTACCGCCGCTCCCAACATCTGATAACGTGAGATTAATATAATATTAAGCAGAATATTCACCGGGATCATAAGCAGGGCAAAACTCATGGATATTTTTGGCCTTCCACTCGCCGTGATAATTGTTGAGAGAACCATAAATACGGAAAAAAACAAGAATCCAAAAATCAAAATACTTAACGGAACACCAGCTTCGATATACCTGACCGAATAAGAGATTTTAATTAAATCACTTGCTGTTGTGCTGATGATACATGTAATCGGAGCCAGGAACAATAACATATATCGCAAGGCCTGATTTATATATTTTTTTGTCAGGGCACTGTCATTTGCCGCAATTGAGCGTGAAACAGAAGGAAGTAATGTAATCGATAAGGCACTGAATAAATAATAAGGAACTCTGGCGAATGTTTTAGCAGATGTGTAAAATCCCGCCACGGCCTTTTCGGCAATCATCGCTTTCACAAACAAAAGGTCAAGGCTCATTAATAAAACCATCGAGCAGGAAAAAAAGATTATCGGCACCGCAAACTTAATCAATTTTAGAGCCGGAAAACTCCCTTCAGCACTATTAAATCTACCCAAATACGAGGCAATTAATAATATTATAAGATTAGCCAAGACCAGCCCTAGGACAGCTCCTTTCAACGCATAACCTAAATAAACAAGAGCGACTACAATCCCCGCTCGGGCAATATAGTAGATACCTTTAAGGACAGCTTGCAGCTTAAATTTCCGTAATCCACTAAATGAATAAGTAAATACGGCAGTAATGCCGGCCAACGGGATAATAAAAGCAGACATTCTTAAATATATTGCCAGGCTGGGGTCATTTAATAGTTTTGCGATTATCCCGGATAAAGAAAAATAGAGAGAAAATATAGCAAGGGAAAAAATCGCCTGAATCTTTAATGCCTCCCTTTTAATAACATTGCCCAAGCTATTATTTTCCGATGTATATTTCGCAACTGCTCGCGGGATGCCGGTAAGCAGAAAAGCACGAATCGTTGTAGCGATATATATCACTACGCCAAAAGTCCCGTATAGCCCTGGACCAAGGCGCCGGCCCAGGATAAGATGCATAGCATAACTGGTCACGATAAACAGTGCTTCCGCAATCATTATGTAAGCTGTTCCTCTACCCAAAACTTTTTTCATCTTTTTAAGTATCCCCTGGCAATATTTTAATCACTCTTTTCTTTAATATATCGGCTGATCCGGTTTTGCCGAAACCCAATTTTATACATCAAAAACTTTTTCGGAACTTTTTCCAAAACAAACCGTCCCAGTCCTGTTTTAACTGCGCCGCGAGACAGAATTACCACCAAAGCTTTGAAGTAATCATGAAAAGCGAGCTTATCCTGCTGCTTAATCCCGATATAAACAGGAAGTTTTGCTCCGATGAATTTTAAAATCTTATTCAAAGCAAATACTGTATTCTTTTTATATTGTAGCATATTTCTCTGCGCTTCTAAGGCTCTCTGCGAACTCACCTTTATCAATTCAATAATCCCGGCATCTTTAGCTTTCTTTAACAGCGACTCACCAAAACCGGTACGGGAAATTACTAAATTCCAGCCATCTTCCCCTGTTAACTGGCGTCCATCCTCCATAGATGCTTTTTCATTTCTCCAGAACTCAGGAAAATGCGCATCACCCAGAGAAATATCGGAAAATTCTCCGGCAAAGTCCATGCACACGCTGCAACGATACCGATTAAATAGAGTCTGTGCGTATAACCACTCTTGCAAAGGGATAAACTTCTCTGTTCCGTTTTTAAGCTTTATCAACATACCGCCCGGCCAAATATTGCCTTCTCTATACTTTAACTCAGCCACATCTTCTTGCTTGACCCTTGCTCTTCTAAGTAAATGGTCGGTCATTAAAAAGCTCGGCCCTGGTCCGCACAAAAGCCCGACAATAAACACTATTTTCTTTTTTAATTTCGGAAATATGCGCTGGGCATTACGAATCCCATGGATATGGCATGGTAGCCCGACAACGGCAAATTTTCCATCACTATCTGCTATCTGCTTTAGACCTACATTCATCGGTACCGGACAATATTTAGACTGAGCTGCGGATTGTATTTCGTCTTTATTTCGAGCTATAAAAATGTCCGGTTTAAGCGGATCATTTTTACCCATCCGGACAACCAGCGCCCCATCAATAATGCCCGCATCGAGTGCGAATTTAAATAATGCTGAAACCGTGCCCCCGGAAGCCCCCCGCTGGCGGGTTTGCATATCAGTAGATTGACTTACATAACAAGACAAAAAATTTCCAATCAAATTATGGGAATATGATTGAGAAAATAAAGTTTCGTTTAAAGCCTTAAAGTCAACCGTATGCCCAGGGCAGACCTGATGACAAATACCACACTCGCGACAGCGGTCTGCATCCTTGACCTTGAATATAAACTTCTCAATCTCCGATGAGACAATCTCAATATTATCTTTTGGGCAAAAGGCATAGCATGTGCCGCACTGCATGCACAGGTTATCCTTACATACCTGGGTGATATTTTTTACCGTATCAATAGATTCAGACATAGCGGTTCTGAACTCCATAATTTCTTATTTATGGCAACAATTATTTACCATGGTAACTTTACTTCATACCTATGTTTTGAAATTATAGAAATCAAAACTTAAGCTTGTTTTTTAATACAGCAATGTGATAATCGCGCATCTCGATTTTGTGAAATAGACCTAAAGTGCGCAACACATCCTGTACCTGATAACGAAGCACAAGCTGATTATACGCTTTATCGCAGATACGCATTGGCATTCCTTCCATTTCCGGATATTCTTCTCCACATAGATGCTGGTCATTAAGGGCAGTAATAAGCAAATCCCTGATTACTTCTCCCCCAGCCACATTTCCCATAGCCTGGATAATATTTCCCTTAGCCTCAGCCGTGCTGTTTGCATAGATATAAACAATGCGTTCGGCTGCCTGATCAGCAAATACCTCTAATATCTTCTTACATACATAGAGGGTATCTTTTTCTTTTTGCAGCTGTACTACGTCTCTAAGGTTTAAATCCAGTGAAGAAATTTTATTTAAAGCCAGAGTTATTGCTTCCTGTTCTTTTCCGCTAAGAGCCGCAAAAATCGCTCTGTAGAGTGCCTCTTTATCAAACAGGAAATCTGGGTCTTTAAGCCCCTGCACGACCTCTTCAGCTGAAAGGCCAAGCAATACATCTATCTTAGCTTCTTTGGCTGCACTAATACTCGCATCAACAACCGGCTTTTCCGGCTCCTGTGCAGATGCTCCCACAGATATAGCTAAGACAAATAATGCAATCAGTATCCCTATCGCTATATGTTTACTCTGCTTCATCTCACTACCTCCTTTTATAAAATGTTCTACATTAATTCTTTAGTTTATATCACATCATCTCTTTTTACTGATCTGATGGAGTTTTATTGAAATCAAAGAAATCATATATCGGATCCTGGTCCTGAAGTTCCAACCAGATCTGATAATTACTTCTACCTAAAAGATACTGTTTCAGGTAGACCCTAAGACCATGACCACCTGAGGTACCGACTGTGTAGAACATGACACCCCGCTGGTAACAGTCAGTAAAATAATGTCCGCTATCGCAACCAATATAAAACAACCTTGAATATTTCATCTCATCTTTAGACACATCTTGTTCTCTAACGCGAACAACATTCTTGCTGCCAAAGTGTGTTGGCGGATATTGCACATTATCAATGTTATTCCCATAAATCTGAGCCATAACAAAATTCGGTTTTGTTTCCGTAACACTGTTGCCATCAGAATCAGTCACCGTTAGGGATACCGTGTAGTAACCGGCATTCTGATATTCATGGGTTGGCCTTGATTCTGTGCTTGTTTGGCCGTCACCGAAATCCCAGAGTCGGGAAACAACATCTCCAGAGCTCCTGTCTCTAAAACCAACTGCTAAGGTAATTGTTCCAGAGCGTGAGTTTGCACTAAACTCAGCCCTAAGCGGAGCAGGACCACTGCCTACGGTAATATAATCTACTTTGGTTCTGGTATCGCTTCCTGAAGAACCAGAAACGGTCAAACTTACCGTATAGGTACCGGGAGATGTGTAAATGTGATCATCAATCCTATCTCGTGTATCATTTGTATAACCATCACCTAAATCCCAGACTCTGTATGTCGTATCCCCTGTTCCCTGATTTCTAAAATCTACCTCTAAAGGAGCTATTCCATGGAGAGGCCTGGCATAGAAATCAGACTGAATTATCTCCGGAGGATTATCAACATGGGCTATCCTTATCGCATCAGCAGCAACACTTCCTGAACTTACATCATCGCTTAATGCGACATAAGTTTCTCCGGCATTGAAGGAAAACTCTCCTAATTCATTCCACTGACTTCCATTAACTCTCTGATCAACCCTCACTGTAGTACTTCCAGATGCATGGTATATCGTATAAGGTGCGTTAGTCGGCCGGGAATTTGAAGCCGGCCACCAGGCAGAAACTCGATAATTACCCGCTTCGGGCAAGGTGAATTTCCATTTAAACTGATCGCTACCACTGCCGGCATCACTAAGGTGATAATTCTCATTATAAAATCCTTCGGTTGAGTATGATTCCTGCCAGTTACCGATTACTTCAACCGGAGACACCCAGCCTACTGCTTCAGGTTTAGTAATAAAGTACTGAAGATGGTCTGGATTTGCCGGATCAGGTTCGCTGCCGTCAGGTGAATACCATGGGGTCACATCAGAATCCGCAAATCTTTCCATTGCCCCATTTCTGACTGTCTCAATCTTATAATAAGTCGGGTCCCCAGCAACCTGATATGTTTGATTGTAATTATATGGCGGGTTTCCACGTGGATCACCAAAATCATATGGCATTAACGCATCAGTCCCATCCTGATATTTCCACATCCAGTTGGGATATGCCTGTCCTGTTCTCATCCCGGCAAGTCTGATATGCACCATATCCGAAGATATATTTAAAATCCGATCATCATCAACATAGCGAAGATCATCAATAATTTCTTCATTCATTTCTTGAGCATCAGCGAAGAGTGCTCCCAACCCATAGTTAGAATGGCCATTATACATAACATGAGCACCCTCGGTTTTCAGCGCCTGGGCCATTCCCTCCATATTTAGATCATCAACAATATGGATAAGATAGGTCTTTCCCTGACGAGTATATTCCCATGTCTTTGAAGCAGTTTGAGAGGCTCCGAGTTCAGCTTGAAGCATTCCCGTAACATCTCCCTGGTAATAAATCGGAGCATAACCAAAACAAACATAGATGTGTTCGGTATCTGCTGATTGCTCAGTTACCTCTAAACTCCGGCTTACCTCCTGCGACCACTCATTATCATTATCCTGAACCCTAAAATAAATTGTGTGCGTTGCCTCAGATAACTCTGTGGTACTAAATGACGCAGCACCACTCAAATTGCCGTCGATGCTTGAACGCCAGTTGTATCCGGTTATTGTCCCATCAGTATCAGTTCCGCTGCCGACAAGGGTCACTTCATCTCCAACTTCAACTGGATTAGGATTGATTGATTCAATCGTTGCTACCGGCGGTATATTCGTTCCCGGGATAACGACATTAAGTGAACTGTTTACTTCTGGTGACCACTCATTATCATTATCCTGAACTCTAAAATAAATTATATGCGTTCCTTCGGATAAGCTATCTGTACTGAACGAAGCTTGGGTACTTAAAACTTCATCAATACTTGAACGCCAGCTGTATCCGATTATTGTCCCATCTATATCAATCCCGCTACCGCTAAATGTTACCAACTCTCCCTCATCAGCTGGATTAGGATTAATAGATCCAATGTTTGCTATTGGAGCAACGTTTGTTCCCGGCACATACACAAATCTAACTGCATCTGCACAGTAACTTGTTGGCGAAGAATTCTCAGCAGTAATCATGACTGTTGCTCCTGCTGCTGGGTCAAAAGCATAACTACCCAGTAAATTCCACTGTCCGCCATCCTGTTGCTGATTAACATTTAGAACCTCAGAACCGCCAAAATAGGTGATCGTTATTGGAGCACTGGTAGAGCGCGATGAATATTCTGTCCACCACATGTACACCTCATACATACCGCCCTGTGCTATATCAGCTCCCCAGGTGTAAGTTGCTCCATCCCGGGACCAGAGAGAATCAGTATCATAGGGATTAGTTGCACCTGAGGTTTTCCATGTCCCTGTAGATGTTGTCCCCGCATCTCCATTATCAATAATAATGCCCGTCTCAACTTGATAAACAAGTAGAGGTTGACTTACTTCTTCTGACCACTCCCCATCATTATCCTGGACCCTAAAATAAATCGTGTGCGTGCCTTCGGATAATGTCGTCGTGCTAAATGATGTCTGCGTGCTCAAATTACCATCTATACTTGAGCGCCATTCATAGCCGGTTACTGTTCCATCACTATCGGTTCCGCTTCCGGTAACTGTTACTTCCTGACCAACTTCTGCAGGATTCGGTGTTATAGATTCAATTGTTGCTATTGGAGGAACATTTACGACACCGATCTCAACACTAACTATCTGACTTACTTCGTTTGACCACTCCCCATCATTATCTTGAACTCTGAAATAAATCGTGTGCGTGCCTGCGGATAATGTCGTCGTGCTAAATGATGTCTGCGTGCTCAAATTACCATCTATACTTGAGCGCCATTCGTAGCCGGTTACTGTTCCATCACTATCGGTTCCGCTTCCGGTAACTGTTACTTCCTGTCCCGCTTCTGCTGGATTGGGAACGATTGATTCTATATTAGCCACTGGCGGTATATTAGCTCCGGGAACATAAACAAACCTGACTGCATCTGCGCTATAACTTGTCGGCGCAGAATTAACCGCGGTTATCATAACCGTTCCACCTGCTGCTGCGTCAAAAGCATAAGTTCCCAGAAGATTCCACTGTCCGCCATCCTGCTGCTGATTAACATTAACAACCTGTGATCCACCGCTATAGTTAATCGTTACCGGTGCACTGCTAGACCGCGAAGAATATTGTGTCCACCACATATAC
>SDBU01000062.1_pt1 | contig 137946 bp, 156 predicted proteins | sample 2277071 | NCBI WGS metagenome assembly SDBU01 (sample SAMN10397929, study PRJNA504765) | marine sediment metagenome | isolation source: marine sediment core GS08_GC12, 126 cmbsf | place: Arctic Ocean: Gakkel Ridge, Loki's castle | collected 2008
CTTAAGGAAGCGTCACCGCATCGATGCCGATGAGGAAGATGACTTCGCCGTTATGAGCCTGGAGCAGATGCTCGGCATATTTGAGACCATAACCCTGGCACTAACCGTATTTCTGGGGCTGATTGGCGCTATCTCCCTGCTGGTGGGTAGCATCGGTATCATGAATATTATGCTGGTTTCGGTAACCGAGCGCACCCGGGAGATAGGCATTCGCAAAGCGGTGGGGGCGAAACGACGGGATATCCTGCTTCAGTTCCTCATCGAGGCGGCAACGCTGAGCTTTGTCGGGGGTGCCATCGGGCTGACCGGTGCCTGGCTGATGGCATGGGGAATCTCTCAAATCAACCTTGGTGGGTTCACAATCAACGCGGTGGTATCGCCATTTATTGTAATCTTGGCTGTCTCAGTCTCAGTTTTTATTGGTCTTGCCTCCGGACTGTACCCGGCCTGGAAAGCCGCCCGCCTCAACCCTATTGACGCGCTGCACTATCAATAATAATAATGGTAAAATGTAAAACAAGAAAAAGGGGACTGAGAGTCGTACTTGTAAAGGGGCTGAAAAACCATGAGCTGGCTTGATATCGCAATAATTGTGATAATCAGCATCACCGCATTAACTGGCCTGAAAATCGGCATCATCAAAACGGCGCTGACACTTGTCGGAGTAATTGTTGGCGTCATTCTGGCCGGTCGTTTTTACGTAGCCCTGGCGGATAAGCTTACCTTCATACCCCAGGAGACACTGGCCCGGGTGGTGGCCTTCGCCATAATACTCGTCGTTATTATACTCATCGCCAGCATAATCGCCGGCGTTCTGAAGTGGCTGGCCTCCATCGTACTGCTGGGCTGGGTAAACCGGCTGGGTGGGGCACTCTTCGGTCTGATAATGGGCTCCATATTCGCTGGCGCCCTGCTGGCCATGTGGACCCAATTTCTGGGCATATCCGACCCGATTGCGGAATCGGCTCTGGCTAACTTTCTCCTGGACAGCTTCCCTATGGTACTGGCGCTACTGCCCGAGGAATTTAACTCGGTGCGCTCTTTTTTCCAGTAAGCTAAAACATTAACCGCCGAAAAAAGAGATTTAGATATGGGGGCTACGACCCTGTTAAACTACATATCGCGTAGCCCCCATTTGCTTTTTGCAATTGTCGGTATGGTATTTAATGTCAGGTTACCACTAGGTACCGGACGGCGTTTCTCCCGGATGCAGCTTCTGCCACTTTTCCAGAAGCTGCTCGCGGCTTTCCTGGTGCGCCGGGTCAAGTACACAGCAGTCTACTGGGCAGACCTCAACACACTTTGAGGATTCAAAGGAGCCAACACACTCGGTGCACTTTTGGGGGTCAATTACGTAGATTGTCTCTCCCTCACTAATTGCCTCGTTCGGGCACTCCGGCTCGCACGCCCCACAACTAATGCACTCCTCCGTAATCTTGTACGCCATACATCTACCTCCTTTTCTACTAAAATGGCGGTTTTGGGTAAAAAACTCCGGGCATCTTCATAAATTACATTGTACCGTGAACCTTCTTTCTTAGAGCTTCAGCCACATGCTCTGGTACGAGGTCACTGATATTACCACCCAGGCAAGCTACCTCTTTCAGCAGGCTGGAACTGAGAAATTGATACTCCTGGCTGGCCATCAGGCAGAGCAGGTCCAGGTCTGGAGCCAGTTTACGGTTCATCATTGCCATCTCAAATTCTTTTTCAAAATCGGCATTCATCCGCAGGCCACGGATCATGACCGGAGCTTTTTCTTTCCTGGCAAAATCAACCGTCAACCCACTGAATGATTTTACTTCAACGTTTGGTATACTGGCTACTGCCCGTCTGACCAGTTCTACCCGTTCCTCAGTGGTAAATACCAGGTGCTTGTTTGATTTTTCGTACACGCCAATTACTATCCTGTCAAATAACCTGGCCGCCCGCCGCACGATATCGAGGTGGCCATTGGTAATCGGGTCAAAGGTCCCCGGATAAACGACTATGGTCACAACGTACCTCCCTTGTGGAACACAGCGATACAGCTATCACCGTGACGATGTTCCTTAATAAGATGCAAAGCACCATATGTAGAATTGAACGGAAGGAGAGATGAGTGGGTCACCACCACCACCGAGCTGTCACCGACCACCCCGGATTCGGCTAATTGCGTTATCAGATTTCCAATTAAAGAATTAGAATAAGGAGGGTCCATCAGAATGATATTGTACTCCTTGTCCATAAAGGAGATTGCTTTGGCGACGCTGCAGCCATAAACATGCGCTTGATTTGAAAAACCCGTTTTTTCCAGATTTTGTTTTATTATAGCACAACATCGCGGTTCGCGTTCAACAAAGTCAACCCAGCCAGCCCCGCGGCTTAAGGCTTCTATGCCGAGTTGTCCGCTACCAGAAAAAAGGTCAAGCACCTGTGACCAATCGTCAGCCATATTCTCCAGAATGGAAAAAATCGCCCCTTTGACCAAATCTGTCGCGGGACGGGTGACGTTTCCTCTGGGGGCTCTCAGCTGATGCCCTTTAGCTTTACCGGCAATGACTCGCATGCCAAATACGAAACAATTTATTATTTAATGCTGGTTGCGTTAGCGGTGTCATATAACTAGGATAAATACTGCGGGAATAATTGTCAACAAAACACCAGCACCGCCATCCAGTTATTGGCCGGTAAGCAAGGCCTATCTCCAGAGATTCAGACAATCAGAAGTCCTGCCCTGGCAATAGCACCCGGTGCAATCCGCAACAGCGGCAACGCTCATACCTGCGGGCCACTTTGTATAGCCCCTTTTTATTGCAGCAGGGGCAGTAAGCAAACTTGAGCCCGTTGTTGCGGTTTTCGCCTTTTCCATTGCGGTAACCTACAACGCCGTCTAAAGCCACGACTGTTTGCTCCTATCTATAATATCCCAAATATCCACGCCCCCGCTTCAAGAACGGTTGGCCCTTACGCCATCTATTTTTCGCCAGGGGCGCTTACCTTTGTACGAATATGACGCGATTACTTACTGCCGCTGTGCCTCAGATGGAGTCAGCAGTGGCGGCTGCATCGGTTTCATTGCCGGCGTGATTGCCTGGCGCCGGTGGCTGACCATGGGACGACGCAGGAACGAAGGAACGTCCATCTCATCCTCGCTCTTGATGCCTCTGAGAAGCTGAGTCAGTTCATCCTCCTGACCGGCTCCGGTCAACCCGAGCTTGGCCACGAAACCGGTAGCGACCAGGGTAATCCGGACATCATTATCCATTTCTGGATCATGGGCAACACCGAAAATGATATTAGCCTCGGGGTCCACAGCCTGACGGATAACGTCAGCTGCCTCGTTGACCTCAAACAGGGTGAGACTGGTGCTGCCAACCACGTTGAAGAGAATCGCTTTTGATCCGTTGATGGAGACATCCAGTAGCGGGCTGGACAAGGCCTGCTTGGCCGCCTCCACGGCACGATTCTGGCCTGAGCCCCGGCCAATTGACATCCAGGCCGGACCAGCGTCTTTCATGATCGATTTCACATCGGCGAAGTCCAGGTTAATCAGCCCGGGAGTGGTGATGACCTCCGCGATAGCCTGAACACCGTGCCTGAGAACATCATCGGCAAGCTTGAAGGCGCTATCTACGCCCGTCTTCTGGTCGCAGAGTGTAAGCAGCTTGTCGTTCGGAATAATAATCAGGGTATCGACTTTGCCGAGCAGTCTGGTGATGCCTTCATTGGCTACCTGCATACGGTGGGCACCTTCAAAGTTGAAAGGCTTGGTGACCACAGCAATGGTCAAGGCACCACTCTGCTTGGCTATCTCGGCCACAACGGATGCAGCGCCGGTGCCGGTGCCGCCACCCATACCGCCGGTGACAAATACCATATCAGCCCCGCCGACCAGTTCCTGCAGTTCGTCACGACTCTCTTCGGCTGCTTTTTGGCCCATGTTATGGTCGCCGCCAACACCCAGCCCTCTGGTGAGTTTCTCGCCAAGCTGAATGCGTATCGGTGCTTCAGTAACCGCCAAGGCCTGGGCATCGGTATTCATGGCAATGAATTCCACACCCGGAATTTCTTCCCTGACCATGCGGGTTATCGCATTGCAACCGCCACCCCCCAAGCCGATGACTTTGATTTTGGCTGGATTCGCCACAAAACTTGACTTTGCCATTTCCCCCTCCTTATTGCATTAATTTGATAACGTTCTTTCTAGAATTGCTAGCCGAAGAGGCCCTTCAGCCGTGAAGCCATGCGTCGGATCGCTGAGCCAAAGCTCCAGCGCGTCCAGTTCTGGCTACGCTCATGATTGACTCCCCAGGCCAGCAGACCAACGCTCGTTGCATATGCCGGGTCGCGGAGGACGTCGGAGATACCTTCCATATTGGATGGAGTACCCACTCTGACCGGAAGCTGCAATATATCGCGTCCCAGCGCGGCGATGCCTGCCAGATTGGAGCTGCCGCCGGTGAGCACCAGCCCTGCCGGAACCAGGGTCTCGTATTCGGAGTTGGGCAACTCAAGCAGGATGAGCTTCATAATTTCCTCAATGCGGGCGCGTATAATGTCGCACAGGTCCTGATATGAGACGCCGTGTCCATCCTGAGATATCGCCGTGGTATCCTCGGTCTTGCTTTCATAAACGGGCATCACGCTGCCGTATCGCTTCTTCATCTCCTCGGCAACGTCAAATGGCAGGCCCAGACCAATGGATACATCTCTGGTGAGCTGATAGCCGGCGACAGGTAGTATCGAGGTATGCCATATGCTGCCTTCCTTGAAGACGGCAATATCAGTGGTGCCACCGCCGATATCAGCCAGAATAACGCCGACTTCCTTCTCATCCGAGGTCAGGATTGCCTCGCTGCTGGCGAGAGGTTCGAGAACGAGGTCCTCGATATCAACGCCAATGCTGCGAATGCACTTGATCAGGTTCTGTATTGAGGTTACGGCCGCGGTGATGACGTGGGTCTCCACATCAAGTCTGAAGCCATGCATACCGACCGGGTTCTTGACATGAGCCTGACCATCAACAACATATGACCGCGGAATAACATGGAGGAGTTTCCGGTCGTCGGGAATCTTGACACTCTGCGCCGAGGAAAGGACACGCTTCAGGTCATCCGGGCGCACCACGCGGTCGTTCCGTGTTATGGCCACCACGCCGCGGTTATTCAGCGAGGCAACATGGCGCCCGGTCACGCCGACATAGGCTGATTCCAGCTTGTAGTTGCTTGACTGCTCCGCTTTCTTTACTGACTCTCTGATTGACTCTCTGGCCTCATTGATGTTGACCACCAGGCCTTTGTGCAGGCCCACTGATGGGGCAATACCAACGCCGACGATGCGCGGTGTACCAGCTTCATTGAAGTCCGCCACAACGGTACATACTTTGGTGGTACCAACATCAATTGCCGCTACGGTTCGATTTTTCATCTATCCCTCCTTTTCAATAGGTTCAGGTTATTCGAGTTCTGTTATGCTTTACATTTCCAGAACCTCCTCGGCCATTGTTTTTATTTTGTTCGTAGGTATCAGGACATGGAAAAGACCAGCCTCATTTTGTCCGCGAGGTCTGTTCTTTTCCTGGCCCCAACTTTGGTTTCCGCCATGATACGGTAGACTTCGTCCAGGCGGTAGCTATCAGCCTGATTGATCAGGTGCTCAGCTATTTTCAGCTTCAGATCCACAAGAGTGGTGCCTGTTGTCTCTCTATCCACTCCCCACTTATCTAGTTGTACCTGCTCCATTATCTATTTATTCCCCCTTCTGGGTGCTGCGCCTTCGGGTTGTTATTTCTATCCCTGGCCAGTTCAGGCCATGGCAAATACCATCTGTAGTTTGCGTAACAGCGCTGGCCTTCTCCAGGCTCTGGCTTTTATCTCCGCCCAGAGAATTTCCATCTCATCTGTGGCCAGGCAATCATCCTGTGCTATCAGACGCATGGCAACTCTCAGTTTGGCACTGCGACTGCGTGGATTGGCCTGTACCTCATCCTCGGAAGGCATAATTACATGTCGTCGAATGAGCTTCAGGCGAGGTTTATGCCCGCAGATGCATGCCGGCGTGCCGGGAGGACAGATACACCCCCTGGCCTCCCGCTGCATCATGTGTTTCACGATGCGGTCTTCCAAGGAATGGTAGCTTATCACCACCAGCCTGCCTTCAAAGCCGAGGAGCTCAATCGCCTGTTTCAGCGCTATCTCCAGGTTTTCCAGCTCCAGATTTACCGCAATCCGAAGTGCCTGGAAGGTCTTCGTGGCCGGGTGGATTTTACCCGTCCTCCTGCCTACCGCCCTCTCCACAATGCGAACCAGGTGAAGAGTAGAGGTGATAGGACGTTCACGCACAATAAGACGCGCTATCTGACGACTGCGGATTTCCTCGCCATAGGTCCGGATAAGGCGCCCCAGTTCAGTTTCAGATGAAGTATTGACGATATCAGCCGCCGTTACTTCCTGCCCGGGATTGAAACGCATATCGAGGGGGGCATCACGTTGAAAACTGAAGCCGCGTCCGCTCCCATTTAGCTGCATTGAGGAAAGGCCGAGGTCAAACAAGATACCATGTACCGGAAAGAAATCATATTTGATGCAGGTTACCTGCAGGTTAACGAAGTTGTCATTGACGAGGAGGACGGAATTCCGATGGGCCTCAAGTTTTTTTTGAGCTATCTTTATCGCTTCGGGGTCGGCATCAAGGCCGAGCAACTGTCCTCCGGGGGAACTGCGTTCCAGAATTGCCCGAGCATGTCCGCCACCACCCACCGTGCAATCAACGTAGCGGCCTCCGGGTTGGACCGCCAGCGCCTCCATCGTCTCTTCAATCAGAACCGGGGTGTGATATGAGTCAGGCTTACTTGGGCTCATCACGTCGCTCCAGACTTTCTATAATCTGCCAGGACTGCTCCTGACTGATCGCCTTTTCTTCTTCCCAGAGAACCTGATCCCAGATTTCCAGGTAGGTATTGGCTCCGGTAACGACAACGTCTTCCTGAATTTCAGCGTGCTCGCGCAGTGGTACTGGCAGAGCTACCCTGCCCTGCCCATCAATGGCAACGTTGAAGGCAGTGGCAAAGATAGCCCGATTCAGCCTTCTCATTTTACTGGGGGTCAGCGGGCCGCTGGTAAGAGACGTGGCCAGTTTGCGCCATTCTGGCAGCGAGTACACATTGATGCACTTTTCCGCTCCCGGAGACAGGACCACACCATCTTTCAGTTCCTTCCGGAATCGGGGCGGTATCGCTACCCGACCCTTTTCGTCTATCTTATAGTCGTACTCACCGTAAAACATTTACCACCCTCAGCCAGCAATTTGTCCCATTATTTACCACCCTTCCCCACTTTTTACCATTTTATACCACTCTTTATAACACGGGAGCACACGTTTGTCAAGCTTTTCAGGTTAAATTTGTTGAATTTTCCATAAAATCTTTTTCCATTTTGTTATCACGCCTCATCTGTGGTAAAATAAAATTTGTTTTGGACGCAACAATGCTTACTTTCAGCATACTCACCATCAGTGATAAAGGAGCGCGTGGTCAGCGCCATGATGAAAGCGGCCAGACCATCAGGGATATCTTTTCTAACCTGGACAGCAAGATCGTTAACTACGAGATTGTCCCTGATGAGCAGGATATAATCCGCCAGAAGCTGACGGAATGGGCGGACAAGGGAGAAACAGATGTCGTCATCACCACCGGCGGTACCGGACTCGGCGAGCGTGATGTTACACCGGAAGCTACCATTGCCGTCGTGGACCGGGTTGTCCCCGGCTTTGCGGAAGCCATGAGAGCCACCTCGCTGAGCAAAACGCCGATGGCGATGTTGAGCCGGGCAACGGCAGGAGTTAAAGGCAAGTGCCTGATAATCAACCTGCCTGGAAGCCCGAGAGCGGTCAGGGAATGCCTTGCGGCAGTGCTGCCGGCAATACCGCATGCCGTCGATATTATTAAAGGGGTGGTCACCGAACATTCTCAGCAGGTGGCAGGGATTTGCGATGCGAATTGATGTGCTGACCATATTTCCACAGATGTTTGACGTGCCGTTCAGCTTCGGCATCTTCAAGCGGGCTATTGAACAGGACCTGGTCAGTATCAACGTACATAATATTCGTGATTACACCCATGATAAACACCATACCGTTGATGATTACCCGCATGGCGGTGGCCCGGGCATGGTGCTCAAACCCGAGCCCGTCTTTGAAGCGGTGGCAGCGGTAAAAGCCCAGCTTCCTGACGAATCTGGAACGGCACAACTGCCGATTATCCTGCTCACGCCGCAGGGACGCCTTTTCAACCAGCAAATCGCCATGGAACTGTCAAAGTACCGCCATCTCATCATGATCTGCGGCCGCTATGAAGGCATTGACGAGAGGGTGGTAGAACACCTCGTTACCGATGAAATCAGCATCGGTGATTACGTGCTGACCGGTGGAGAACTTCCGGCTCTGGTGGTCATTGACACCGTCATTCGCTTACTTCCGGGGGTTCTTGGCTCGGAAGACTCGGTGCAGGAAGATTCACACGCGAACGGTCTGCTGGAATATCCCCAGTACACCCGACCGGCCGTTTTCCGGGACTGGCCGGTTCCAGAGATACTGCTCTCCGGGAACCATGCCCAGATTGCCCGATGGCGCCGGGAGCAGGTTTTACGACGCACCGTGGAACGCCGCCCGGACCTCATCGATACGACTAAACTCGGACAGGAAGAAAAGCAGTTGGTGGAACAATTCACCGCTTTGTCTAAAGCCAAATCCAGTTTGAACAAGGAGCCTGAGAAATGAATGTTGATTCGCTAATCAATGTCAAACGCAATCCCAGAATTCCCGAACTCGCCTCCGGGGATACGGTACGCGTTTACATCAAAGTGGTTGAAGGTGGCAAGGAGCGTCTCCAGCCCTTCCAGGGCGTGGTCATCAAGCTGCAGGGGGGCGGTGTCGGCGCCACCTTTACCGTCAGACGCATCGCCTATGGTGTCGGTGTGGAGCGCACGTTCCCGCTGTACTCCCCAAGGGTGGAGCGAGTGGAAATAATCCGCCACGGAAAGGTACGCCGGGCCAAACTGTATTACCTGCGCGGACGCAGCGGTAAAGCCGCCCGCATCAAAGAAAGACGAGTGGACCGCGAGAAAGAGCTGGCCCAAACGGAGCGGCTGGCGGCTGAGGCTGAAGAAAAGGAAATACCAGCGGCAGCGGAACTTGCCGAAGTGGAGCCTCTGGCCGAACAGGAAGCAATATCTCCAGAAACGGTAGCCGTGGTGCCGGAAGGCGAGCTAGTTGAGGAGCCGCTGGAAGCGGAAAAAACTCCCGATGAAGCAGAAGAGACGGAACTAGAAGTAACCCGAGCCAAGGACGAGCTCCCTCCGGAAGAGACAGGGCCAGAGGCAACCCAGGCTCAGGGTGAACTCGCTGCGGAAGAGCCGGAAACGGCACCGGTGGAAGAAGAAAGCGAAGATAAAACGAAAGAATAATCTTCCCGGCCAAGCTTAACGTCACCAGTACCATCCGCGCAACAGGCAACAGAAATTTTGGGGCAATCTGGAGCACAGGATGAGATATGCTGAGGTCAGTGTCAATTCCCCGGTTGCCCGGCGCCGTACTTTCAGCTATGCCATACCCCCACACCTGAACATCGAGGCGGGGCAGGCGGTATGGGTCCCTTTTGGCGAGCGCACTCTCCAGGGCATTGTCATGGCACTGAGTCCCCACCCTGCCGTGGAAGAGACCCGGGATATTATTGATACTATTGAGCCCCGTCCCTTTCTCTCCGCAGCCCGGGTAAATCTGGCCCGATGGCTAAGCGATTACTATCTATCCCCCCTCTTCAATGCCGTGGCCCTCATGCTGCCACCGGGATTTGAAAGGAAAACGCTGACCTTTGTCTCGGCAGTGCCTGAATCTGACGAGAAAGCCCGGCTGAACCTTACGCCACCACAGCGCCAGGCCTTTGCGCTTTTACAGAAGCAAGGCAGAATCAGCCTTAAAGAACTGGAGAAGAAGCTCGGTGAGAAGAAGGCACAGGTCATCGTCTCGCAACTGGTAAGAAACGGGCTGGCAGCCAGAGATTACGAGCTGGAGCCGATAAAGATCCGTCCCAGGATTGTGCCCTTCCTGCGCCTTAACGTGTCCCCAACCAGCGCCCGGGAGATATCGGCCGAACTCAAGAGAAAACGAGCCTTCAAGCAGGCGAGGATTATCGATTTTTTAAGCGAGCAGGCTGAGCCGGCCCCCTGGGCGGAGGCGAGACAGAAGCTGGGCGTGGACAAGGCAGCCGCCGATGCTCTGGCCCACCGGGGGTTTATTACCTTTGAGCCGGTCGAGGTAAGGAGAGAGCCGATTTCCTATCAGGATATTTTGCCAGCGTCGCCACCTAAATTAACCCGTGCCCAGGAAGATGCCTTCTCGCGCATCCGCGAAGCGATACATGATAACAGAACTCAATCCAGGGTTTTTCTGCTCCACGGCGTTACCGGCAGCGGCAAGACTGAGATATACCTGCGGGCACTCGCGGAGACAGTGAAAACGGGCCGGCGAGGCATTGTCCTGGTACCGGAAATCGCGCTCACCCCGCAGACCATTGAACGCTTTGCCGCCCGCTTCCCGCACCGGGTCGCCGTCCTGCACAGTAAACTCTCACCGGGAGAACAGTATGACGAATGGCAGAGAATAAGGGACGGCGAATTCGACGTCGTCACTGGCCCCAGGAGTGCCCTCTTTGCCCCCCAGCCCGACCTGGGACTTATCGTGCTCGACGAGGAACATGAATGGAATTACAAGCAGGACCAGGCACCACGTTACCATGCCCGCGATGTGGCTCTAAAGCTGGCCGAGCTGACAGGGTCGGTGGTCATCCTGGGCAGCGCCACCCCCGATGTGGGCACTTATTTTCGCGCCCGGGAAGGCAACTTCGAGCTTCTCCAGCTTCCGGAACGTGTTGTTCCCGTGGAGAGTGCGCCACTGCCGCGAGTTGACGTCGTGGACATGAGAGACGAGCTGAAATCTGGCAACCGCAGCATCTTCAGCCGCGCTCTGTCGCAGGCGATGACACAGGCCGTAAACGGCGGGGAACAGGTGATTTTGTTCCTCAACCGCCGGGGTGGCGCCACATTCATCCAGTGCCGGCATTGTGGCTTCGTGTTGCGCTGTCGTCGCTGTGAAGTACCCCTGACCCATCACTACGCCGAGGACATGCTTGTCTGCCACCAATGCAACCAAAAGACGTCTGTGCCCGACCGCTGCCCCAGGTGTTTCCACCGGCAGATGAAGTATCTGGGACTGGGTACACAGAAGCTGGAACAGGAAGCCAGTTACGCCATGCCGCGGGCAAGACTGCTCCGCTGGGACAGCGATATGACCAGGAACAAAGAGTCGCACGAGAAAATACTGCGCCAGTTCCGCGACCACAAAGCGGATATTCTCATCGGCACGCAGATGGTGGCCAAGGGACTGGACCTGCCCCGGGTAACACTGGTGGGCGTGGTGAGCGCCGACACGAGTTTGAACCTGCCCGACTTCCGGGCTGGCGAGCGGACGTTCCAGCTCCTGAGCCAGGTGGCCGGCAGGGCCGGTCGAGGACCTCTGGGCGGACAGGCAATCATCCAGACCTTCTCACCGGAACATTATGCCATCCAGGCGGCAGCGAATCATGATTACCTCGCTTTCTACGAAAAGGAGATTGACTACCGGCGCCAGCTGCATAACCCCCCGTTCTCCCGGCTGGCGCTTTTAACCTGCAGCCACACCAACGATGCCGTCTGCCAGCGAGAGGCGGAGAAAATGAGAAATGTGTTAACGCTGGAAAGAGATGCCAAAGGTATCAGCGCTATCAGCCTGATTGGACCTGCCCCGGCATTCATCCACCGGCTGAGAGGTCGTTACCGATGGCAGATAATATTGCGCGGTACCGAACTGTCCTCCTTCCTCTCTCCGATAACCCTCCCGCAGGGTTGGACAATTGACATTGACCCGGTGAGCCTGCTCTAGTAAACTGTAATCGATTTATCATTCAAGGAATTACGATGGCAGTTCTTCCAATTCGCAGCGTTCCAGATTCGGTGCTCAAACAGAAAGCCAAAAAAGTCCCCGCTATTGATGGCTCAATTAAGAAGCTGATACGTGACATGCTGGAGACGATGCACGCCGAGCCGGGCCGCGTCGGGCTGGCAGCGCCGCAGGTTGGTGTGCCATTACGAATTATCGTCATCGGGATGCCCGAGGAGGAAGACCTTGTTTTAATCAACCCGCAGATAGTGCGCCGGAGAGGCGAACGCATTATTGATGAAGGTTGCCTCAGCGTTCCCGGTTATTTTGGACAGATCAAACGCGCCGAATCAATAACCGTGAAGGGCCGTGACCGGGATGGCAAAGAAGCGAGGCTAAAAGCCGAGGGCCTTTTAGCCCAGGCACTGGAACATGAGATTGACCACCTCAACGGTACGCTGTACATTGACCACCCGGAAGTAAGAGAAACACTGCGCAAGATACAACCAGAAGAAATAGGGCTGTAGAATCGCAGTTAGTCAGTAGCAGAAGCCACCAGATGTGCAACTATACTCTACAATTTCAGTCCTGAGCAATTCGTGCTCTGTGGCTTCGCTCTTTGATTGCCACCGGGGACAATATCAGCCCGTCTTTTTTAGCTCTCGCCGTTTCCGGCCATGTCCTTTTTATAGAACCACACACGTGATGAATCACGTCAGTAACCACGACGGAAATCAATTGTAATATCACCAGTTGCATTTTATCACCACCCTATTTCAACTAAATTACCCTTCACGTTAAAGTTCCCCGGCTCTCTGATACTGATTTTTTCATTAATTAACGTTCCGGTAATGCCCGATGCCATCTGTCCCCACGGCAATGCCATTAAGTTGCACATTATCGAGGTAAAAGAGGTCATCAAGTCCGTAACTGGGAAACGCTTTCTTTGCCCCGACAATGAATTTTTGATTGATATTTCGTTTTCCCTCGCGGACCCGATAAACCTGGCTAATGGAGAGCCCCATGGCATGAGCCATCTCTGACAGGTTACGGTAGTGCCCGTTACACAGCGCAAATACTCTGGTTCTGATAATCATATGCGGCACCTTTTTTGCTATGACATTTGACACATATTATAGCCATTTATGTGACATTTGTCAATACCTATACCACTCAAATAAAATTTGACAGCCGCCTCGAAGAGGCATAAAATAGCTGATTACAATCAACAAAGTTAAATCAGGAAAAAGGGGGCATGGGAGATGGAAAACCAAGAAACGCCTGAACAACTAACGCCCTTACTGCGTGGAGATAAGGTGTTCCGCGTCCGCAGACGGAGGCCGCGCCGGAGGCTACGTATCGCTCCAGACATTCCGGGAGTTTTTAGATTTCTTAGGCAAATAGCCCACGAAACACCTTTAATACCATTGATGTTCGTTCTTATCGGACTCTGGCTACTCTCATCATGGGGTGTATATCTCGCCGAGCGGGGAGCAAATGAACAGATAAACTCCTATGGCTATGCGCTGTGGTGGACATTCACCGCTATGCAGACACAAGGTGCCAATAGTCCGGGGCCGATTACTGCTCCTGGAATGATAATTGGTTCAATCTGGTCAATTTTCAGCACGATTGCTTTTTTCGGCGTCATAATCGGTACGCTTTATGCCTACTTCATGCTTCCCAGACGGCGCCCTTCCCGGGAGCTCATTGGCGCCCTGCAATATAATCTGGAGCAATTGGAAAACCTGTCTGTTGAAGAGTTGGAGGTGCTCAGAGACACTACCGTACGAATTGTAGATACCCAGATAAAGGATCTCAAAGAAAAGGCGTAGGCCAGTAACCCGCCCGTCACGAACCGGGAGAAATTTAATCAAATTAAAAAAACTGCTAAAATGGATTGTAGTTTTTCCATAAGAGAATTATAATTAAACCCAAAACAGAAAATTGATATAGGCAGTAATGGAGTTTGACAAGATTCTTGTGCCGATAAGTGGCACCGATGCTGACGAAGAGACAATGAGGCTAGCCTGTAGGCTGGCTAAGAAGGCTAAGGGTAGAATTTGGGCGGTTTATGTCATCACCGTACAACGCACCTTGCCTCTTGATGCCAAAATTGAGCCTGAGATTCAAAAGGCTGAAGATATACTAGACCATATAGAGATGGTTGCCGAAGAAGAAGATTATAAGGTAGAGGCTGAAGCACTCCAAGCCCGCGAAGCTGGGCCAGCGATTATCGATGAGGCGGTGGAACGAGGAGTTGGCTTAATCTTGATGGGTATCAGGCACAAGAGACGCTTCGGCCAATTTAGCCTGGGCAACGTGGTTCCCTACGTGCTAAAGAATTCACCCTGCCCGGTGATACTCCATCAACAGTAGAAAACTAATTGAGGGTACTAATGAAAATAATCATTATGGGTTGCGGCAGAGTCGGTGCTCAGATAGCGAGCCTGCTGGAACATGGAGGTCACGAAATCACCATCCTCGATACTGATGCTTACAGTTTCCGGAGGTTGCCGTCTGACTTCAGCGGCACGGCACTGCTCGGCAACGGCATGGATGAGGAAGTACTGAAGAGGGCCGGCATTGAAGAGGCCGACGTCTTCGTCGCCATGACGCAGGGAGACAACCGGAACGTCATGGCCGCCCAGATTGCCAAGCATATTTTCAATGTGCCACGGGTTATTTCCCGAATCTATGACCCCTTGCGCCAGGAACTGTATGATACCCTCGGGATAGAGGCCTTCAGCCCGACGACCATCTTTGCCGAGCTGGTGAGAGATAAAATAGAGGGCTAAGAGGAGAGAGATGTATATCATCATTGTCGGTGGTGGTAGAGTAGGTTATTACCTGGGGAAAGCCCTGCTTAATGAGGGACATGAGATATTAATTGTCGAGAAAAATGTCCGCTTCTGCGACATTATCAACGAGGAAATGGGCAGCGTTTGCGTGCTAGGTGACGGCTGCGAAGCAGCCATGCTGGCTGATGTCGGCACAGGACGAGCGGACATGCTGGTGGCCGTAACCGGAGATGATGAAGATAATCTGGTCTCCTGCCAGTTAGCCAAGCATAAATTCAACGTACGCCGCACCATCGCTCGCATCCGAAACCCCCAGAACGAGGCCATCTTCAAGAAGCTGGGCATCGATGTTACCGTAAGCGCCACCAATATCATAATGGAAGCCATAGAGAAAGAGGTGCCCACCCACCCGCTGACACACTTGCTGACGCGGAGCGATAAGGGGCTGGAAATCGTGGAGATAAGAATCCCTCCAGACTCAAAGGCCATTGGTAAACCAATCAAGGAAGTCCCGCTGCCCGAGGGTACCAAGCTGGCACTGGTTATTCCTATCAACCGCAAGCCGGTCATTCCTAACCCCCACACCGTTATCCGGGAAGGCGACCAGATAGTCGCCCTGACCTCTATGGAGATGGAAGAAGAGCTACGCGCCAACCTGACCGGCATTTAAGAACCAGAATGGTCCAATGGAAGCCGCAAAGTAGAGAGTCCTGAAGACCATCAACTACATTGAGCTCGAAACCGTACTCGTCAACATTTTATAAATTTCTATCCAGGAGATGGTCATGGCCAGGAATGATAAATTCTGGGCGGCGGTTATCCTGCTTCTCATCGTCATAATTGTGGTCGGCAGTCTGTTAATCTGGTCAAAATATAATCCAGGCCGACCAGTTGAGATCACGCTATCCCCATCACCCGAAATCAGTGGCCAGATATCGGTTACCGGTGGGGTCAATGTTCCCGGTATTTTTTCACTTAAAGCCGGAGATTCCATCGATGCTTTACTTCAGGCGGCTGGCGGGACGACCACAGCCGCCGACCTGAATAGAATCAAGCTCCATATACCATATATGGATGAAGCAGATATGCCACAAAAGGTCGACCTGAATCGTGCCGAGGTCTGGCTGTTGCAGGCGCTGCCCGGCATCGGCGAAACAAGAGCACAGGCCATTGTGGATTACCGCCAGCAGAACGGGCAGTTCAAACATGTCAGTGAAATAACCAGCGTGGAAGGCATCGGGACAGTGACCTATGAAAAAATCAAGCACCTGGTCACGGTTTCCGATTAATATTGAGAAAGGACACCCGTGCCACTTATTTTACTCAGCGCCTCCTGGGTAGCCGGCATTTATCTGGGGGCCAGATTCAACCTGCCACCGCTCCTGCTTTTAGCCGGCCTCGCGCCGCTCCCGTTACTTCTTTTGCTTAAGAAATACCGAAAACCGATAATTATAAGCAGCCTCAGCCTGATTATCCTATTTACTGCCGCATGGTACGCCTATCAAAGCCTTAATATCATCGATGCCGACGACCTGCGCTACTATAATGACCGCGGTACTATTGAGGTCAGGGGCATGGTTGCCCGGGACCCTGAAATCAGCGACCGCAGCACCCGCCTCTACTTTTCTCCTGCAGAAATACGCACCGATGGTGAATGGCAGCCGGCTGAAGGAAACGCCCTGCTGTTTGTGCCGCGCACCTCCACGTACCGATACGGTGACCAGCTTCGCGTAACCGGCGAGCTGGACACGCCGCCACAGCTCAACGACTTTGATTACCAGGGCTATCTTGCCCATCAGGGAATTTACAGCACCATGCTCTATCCGGATATTGAGATTGAGGCGCGTGGGGCTGGCTTCAAACCGCTGGCATTGATATATGAACTGAGAGCCAACCTGGCACAAACGCTGACCAGGGTACTGCCCGAGCCACAGTCATCACTGGCGCAGGGAATCCTTCTGGGCATCCGTGAAAACATACCGCAATCAGTCAAAGATGACTTCATCCGTACCGGAACGGTACACTTGCTGGCCATATCTGGCCTTCATCTTGGCATCGTGGCCGGTATCATGCTCAGCCTCGGCATATGGCTACTTGGTCGCCGCCACTATCTTTACATCTGGCTGGCCATGGCCACCATCTGGCTGTATGCACTGCTCACCGGTATGCACCCGCCGGTTGTCCGCGGGGCCATTATGGCCAGTCTGTTTCTCACCGCTGAGCTTCTGGGCAGGCAGCGCAGCGCCATTGCCGCCCTCGCCTTTGCCGCCGCGGTAATGGTTGGCATCAGCCCCTACATCCTGGAAGATGCCGCCTTTCAGTTGAGCTTCCTGGCGATGGCGGGACTGGTCTTCCTCTTCCCCGCTTTCCGGTCGCTGGGCAGAAGATTGATAAATAAATTCATTGGCGAAGAAGGGGCAACCGTAACCGCCGCCAATATCACCAACGACAGTCTCAGTGTCACCATGGCGGCAGTAATCGCGATCTGGCCGGTGGTGGCCTATTATTTCGGCATAATTTCCTTTGTCGGGCCGCTGGCCACGTTTCTGCTCCTGCCGGTTTTACCTGTAGTAATCCTTGCCGGCACTGCCTGCGGCATTACCGGACTCATATTCCTTCCCGCAGGCCAGGTCATCGGCTGGCTTGCCTGGCTTTTTCTGTCCTATATGCTGGTTGCGGTTGGCTGGCTGGCATCGTCACCCCTGGCCTTTATTGAAGTGGGCGCGGTGGCTCCAGTCTGGCTCTGGCTATATTATGCCGGGTTGACGGCAGCAATTATCTTTGGTCGGAAGCTTAAAACCGACTGGATAGCAAAGGCAACGGCAGGGCTTAAGTCAGGGGCTGACCGGTCGGCGAGCGTTATCCACCGGCTGCCCTTGAAATGGGTCATGCCACCGCTGGCCACGATGGCGGTACTGGTCACGGTCATCGCCGCCAGTATGCCCGATGATGAACTGAATGTCAGCTTTCTGGATGTTGGGCAGGGCGATGCCATCTTGATACAGCAGGGAAGCCAGCAGGTGCTGATTGACGGTGGTCCCAGTCCACAGGCAATAAATGTAGCATTGGGCAGACAGATGCCCTTCTGGGATAGAACCATAGAGCTGGTTATCCTGACCCACCCTGACCAGGACCACCTCGCCGGTCTGGTTGAGGTGCTAAAACGCTTCCGCGTGGAAAAGGTGCTCGACCCGAATCTTGATAGCGATTCGCCGTTATATGAGGAATGGCAGAGACTGATTATCGAAAAGAACGTTGAAAAGACTACCGCCCGGGCCGGACAGCAGATTGACCTGTCCGGTGCGACGCTCACGGTACTTCACCCGCCAGACACGCGGCTGCGGAACACCGGTGCGGACGGCGACAACAACGGCACAGTGTTGCGGCTGGAGACTGGTCACATCAGCTTCCTGCTGGCTGCTGACATACGGCTTGAAGCGGAATTACACCTCATCACCCAACGAGCAGCGCTGAACAGCACGGTACTGAAGGTGGCTCACCATGGCTCCGATACCTCCACCAGCCAGGAATTCCTGTTCGCAGCGAACCCACAGATGACGGTGATATCCGTCGGCGCCGAAAATAAGTTCGGCCACCCGAGCGATAAGGTGATGGACCGACTGGAAAAGAAGCTAAGCCAAGAGAAGATATATCGCACTGACCATCACGGTACGGTGCAGTTCATTACTGATGGGGAGAGGCTGTGGGTAAGCACGGCACGACAGGCTGAACTGGCAAGCGGAGAGTAAATAGGCTATAATTGGACAGATGAGCGGAGCAAGCAGCCAATGAGAGCCTTTTTACGTGAGTTTATAATCACCGCCGTACTTGCCCTGGCCGTTTTCCTCCTGTTGCGCTTCACCATTGACACCGTCATTGTTCTCGGCATCAGCATGGAGCCAAGCTTTCACAGCGGCCAGCGTGTCCTGATAAGCAAGCTCACCTATCGAATGCACGAGCCGGAAAGAGGCGATGTTATCGTTTTCCAGCCAAACAATGGCGACAAGGGGGAATACATCAAGCGCATCATCGCCAAGCCGGGGGACACGGTAGAGGTTAAAAACGGCGCGGTCTATGTGAACGGTACCAGGCTGAAAGAGCCCTATATCAGCAGTGCGCCCAGCTATCACCTGGACAAGCAAAAGATACCGGCAGATAATTATTTCGTTCTCGGTGACAACCGCAACCGGAGCAATGACTCGCACAACGGTTGGGTGGTCCCACGCCAGAACATCGCCGGCAAAGCCTGGGTATCGATCTGGCCGCCACCGACATGGGGACTGATACCGGAATATTCACTATCAGACCAGCTGGCCCGTTTAATAAATTCATACATGGTTCAGTGTTATATATATAAGTTATATATATAATAGGTAGTTTGGTACCTGGCTGGAGACATGAGTGGTCGATAAAACCGAAGACATTTTTCAAAAATCCGGGGCACTGCTCAAGGGTCATTTCCTGCTTGCCTCCGGACTTCACTCTCCCGTTTACTGGGAGAAATTCCGCGTCCTGCAATTTCCCAACTACACCGAGCCGCTCTGCCGGATGATTGCCGACCACTTTCGCCGCCAGAACGTGCAGGTCGTTGCCGGCCCCACCACCGGTGGCATCATCCTCGCCTTTGAGGTCGCCCGGCAGCTCGGCGTCCGCGGTATCTTCGCCGAGAAGGAGGCTGAGGAGAGAAGCTTCCGCAGAGGCTTTACCGTCGACCCCGGAGAGCGGGTGCTCATCGTTGATGACATTCTGACCACGGGTAGCTCCATCCGCGAGGTTATCGCCGCCGTGAAAAAACTGGACGGCAACATCATCGGCATCGGCGTGCTGGTCGACCGCTCCGAACAGGCGCCGGACTTTGGCTTTCCCCTCTTTAGCTGCCATCACTCCGCCACCGTTACCTACCGACCGGAAGAGTGTCCGCTTTGTGCCGCCAAGGTTCCGCTGATAAAGCCGGGCAGCCGCCAGCCAGCGGCCAGCTAATCGACTTGAAATATCACCAGAACAAGTGCCCTCATCTCCTTCAGCACTGACAGTAACCGGTCGGATACCTATAATATCTGGGGAGGTTCACCATGGAGGTTATTGCCCTTACTATTATCATCATAGCCGTCGCCGCGATTCTGGGTATTCTGCTTGTTTACTATACCACCCGATATAGATATGAGAATAAATTCCGGACGTGGCAGCAGGAGGTCTGGCAGAAGTGGGGAGAAGAAAAAGAGAAGGCCGTCCGCGATGCCGTGGCACAGAGTCGGGCGGTGCTGGGGGGCAAGTTCACCGAGCAGATGGCGCCCTACCTACCCGAGTTCAAATACGACCCCACCGAGGCCCGTTTCATCGGCAGCCCGATCGACCTCATCGTCTTCCCGGGCCTTTCCCGGGGCGAACCGGAGGAAATCGTCATTATGGAGATAAAATCCGGTCGATCGGCGCAGCTCTCCCCTCAGGAGCGAAAAATCCGCCAGCTTATCGAGGACGGAATGGTGCGCTGGGAGTTATTACAGAGGCCTTCAGAGGCAGAAAGGTAGCCCGGTACTTAACCCCTCCCGAACTCCCGTCGCAGTTGACTGTTGCTGAGGTGAATCAAGGTTGGTCGGCCGTGGGGGCAGGTGTGGGGCACCACAGTTTTTTCCAGCTGCCGCACCAGCTCCCGCATCTCATCGTCGCTCAATAACTGCCCCGCCCTCACCGCACCGCTGTGACAGGCGATGGAAATGGCAATCTTCTCTCCCCAGTCGCTAGTCGCCTCTCCCGAATCAAGCAGTTCCCGCAGCGCCCCGGGCCAGTCGCCACCACTCAACGCCTGTGGCACCGACCGGACGAGGTAGGTGCGGTCGCCAAACAGCTCCAGAGAGAAGCCGGATTCGCCCAGCTCCCGCTGGTGCGACTTCAGAATCGCTTCCTGTCGCGGCGTGACCTCGAAGGGCACCGGTTCGAGCAGGCCCTGCACTTCGATCTCTCCACTTGAGCGCTGTTCCCTGACCCGCTCGAAGACAATGCGCTCGTGCGCGGCATGCTGGTCGATCAGGTACAGCCCGTCGGGCCCCTCGGCGACAACGTAGCTGCTCATCAGCTGCCCCAGCACCCGCAGCACGGGCAGCGCGACCGTCAGTGGCCGGGCAGCTTCAAAGGACTGGCTTATACCGCTCTGGCCAATCCCACCGCTCGACCAGTCGATTTCCGCCTGCCGTGAAGGGGCGCCATAGGCAGCGACCACTTCCTCAATTCGCGGCACCGGCGTCTGGGCTATCAGCGTCTGCCGCACTGCTTTCTGTACGGCAGCAAACACCTGATGCTCGTGCTGGAACTTCACCTCGCTCTTGGTGGGATGAATGTTGACATCGACCTCTGACGGCGGTAGCGAAATAGTAATCACGGCCACCGGGTGTTTTCCCTGAGGCAACAGCCCGTGATACGCCTCCGCCACCCCCCAGGCAAGGAGTCGACTGTTCACCCAGCGTCGATTGATGAAAAAGCTAAGATAGCCACGACCGGAGCGACTTATCGACGGCGCACCGACCATCCCCGTCACCTTAACCTGAGCCTCACCACTCCCCCACTCGTTCTCTGGCACCTCCAGCATGTGTCGGGCAATTTCGGCCCCATATACTTCGACGATGCTGTCGATGATTCGGCCTTTCCCCGCCGTGCCCAGCGCTTTTCTGCCTTCGAGGAAAAGGGCAAAGCTGACCTCGGGATAAGCGAGGGCATACTGGCTGACCACATTGGCAATGTGGCTGTTCTCGGTCGGCACCGACTTGAGGAATTTTCGCCGCGCCGGTATGGAGCGGAACAGGTCTCTCACGGTTATCGTCGTCCCCTGGGGTCGGGCCTGGCTCTTGCGCACCGACACCTTCCCCTCCTGTACGCTGATGTAGGTGCCCGTGGCCTCGCCCGCAGCCCCGGTCAGGATGTCTACCTGCGCCACCGCGGCGATGCTGGGCAGGGCTTCTCCTCGAAAGCCAAGGGTGGCAATTGACTGCAGGTCGCTAAGTTCGCCTATTTTGCTCGTGGCGTAGCGCTCAAACGCCAGTGCCACCTCAGCCGACGGTATGCCGGTACCGTTGTCCATGATGCGGATAAGGCTGTTGCCGCCTCCCCTCACCTCGACGGCAATCTGGGTCGCCCCGGCATCGAGCGCGTTCTCCACCAGCTCCTTCACCACCGAGGCCGGCCGCTCCACCACCTCACCGGCGGCAATCTGGGCAACGAGTTTTTTGTCTAAAATCCTTATGGGCATATTACCATTACTTTACACGGTATCGTGTATAATGTCAATAGATTTTAAATAATTATTCCACTTTCTCCAGCTTGGCAAAGCTGAGCAGCAGCTTTTTTACCCCTGCCCCGTCGAAGGCCACCACCACCTCAACGTCGTCCTTCACCCGCTTGTAGCCCACTATCATCCCCTGGCCGAACTGCGGGTGAGTGACATGGTCGCCAGGGCTCAGTTCCGGTAAATCCAGTCGTGGCGCCGCTATCCGGTTCCAGGAGTACATGGCCGTGGCCAGCTCGCTGTCCTCACCCCGCCACTGCTCACCACCCGATATCAGATGCGGCGGGATGTCCTTCAAAAAGCGCGATGGCTGGTTGATATTGCTGCTGCCCATGAAGGCGCGACGGAAAGCGCGCACCAGATAGACCCGGTTTTTGGCCCGCGTGATGCCAACGTAGCAGAGTCGACGCTCCTCCTCCATCTGGTCAGCGTCATCGAACGACCTTATATGGGGCAGGATGCCGTCCTCCATGCCGACGATGAACACCACCGGAAATTCCAGTCCCTTCGCCTGGTGCAGGGTAATCAGGGTGGTGGCATCAATCCGCTCGTCAAGGCTGTCGACGTCTGACACCAGCGTCACCCCTTCCAGAAAGCTGGAGAGGCCCTCAAGAGACGGTAAATCCCGATACTGCTGGGCCACGGTGCGCAGTTCCAGGATATTCTCCCAGCGCTCCTCCCCGTCTGTCATATTCTGGACATATTCCCGGTAGCCCGAACGCCCTACGATATGGTCAAACAGCTCGACCAGATTCACTTCCCTGCTTTTGGCGATGAAATCTGCCATCATGGCAACGAAGCCAGTCAGTGCCCGTTCGGTACGGGTATTGAACATCGGCCTGTGCTCCGTGGTCTCTCCTTTCTGCTCCGTAAGCTGCTGCAATGCCCGGTATTCGGCAATGCCCCTCACCCTTGCCCGCTGGGAGAGCTCAGCGACTGTCCGCTGTCCGATGCCGCGTGGGGGCACATTGATGATACGTAAAAGGCTGACGCTGTCGCTTGGGTTCAGGATAAGCCGCAGGTAGGCAATTATGTCCTTGACCTCCCGCCGTTCATAGAAGCGCGTGCCGGCCACCAGCTTGTAGGAGACGCCATAGCGGACAAACGCCTCCTCAAGGACGCGCGACTGGGCATTGGTACGGTACATCACGGCGCAGTCGCCCCGACTGAATTCTCCCCGGCCGACCAGCTTCTCGATTTCATTGACGACAAATTGCGCTTCTTCCTGTTCGGTATAGGTCTCCACGATCTCGGGCAGCAACCCCGTCTCGTTTTCCGTCCACAGCCCTTTGGGCTTGCGCTGCTGGTTGGCCGAGATAACATAGCTGGCGGTCTCCAGAATCAGCTTGGTGGAGCGGTAATTCTGCTCCAGCAGGATTATCTTCGTTTCGGGATAATCTTTTTCAAAATTAAGTATGTTTCTCAGGTCGGCGGCTCGCCAGGAGTAAATCGACTGGTCAGGGTCGCCAACGACACAGAGGTTGCGATACTTCCCGGCGATCTGCTTCATCAGCTCGTACTGGACCAGATTGGTATCCTGAAACTCGTCCACCTGAAGGTGCAGGTACCGCGACTGATAGCGTGCCAAAACAGGCTCATGCTCCCGGAAAAGGTGCACCGCCTTGAGCAGAAGGTCATCAAAGTCGAGCGCGTTGCTTTCAGTGAGGAACTGCTGATAGCGCTCGTAGACGCGCTGGACGATTTCCTCGAAATAGCTGTGGCGGTGCTTCAGGTACTCCTCCGGCGTCCAGAGTCGACTTTTCGCCGCGCTTATCGCCGAGAGAATCGACCGCGGATTATACTGTTTAGGGTCAAGTTCAAGCGCCTGAAGGCTGCGTTTAACCAGGGTCATCTGGTCCTCGGCGTCGTAGATGACGAAGCCGGGATTGACGCCAATGGCTTTTCCATCACGGCGCAGAATCCGGGCACAGATGGCGTGAAAGGTACCAATGGTCAGCTCGTCAACTGAGCTGCGTGCCAGCTTCCGCAATCGCTCTTCCATCTCCCGGGCCGCCTTGTTGGTGAAGGTGACCGCCATGATGCGACGCGGGCTGATGCCACAGACTTTAATGAGATAGGCAATGCGGTGGATGATTACTCTTGTTTTACCGCTACCTGGTCCGGCCAGAATCAGCACCGGCCCACTGATAGCCTCAACAGCTTCTCGCTGCGCAGGGTTGAGTTCGGACAGAATGTCCATTATTCTATTATAACATTTCAGCTCGGCGCTTTTACACGTCGGGAGTGCCATTCCACAAGGCGCCCTGGCTCCAGCGTGCTGAATAGAGCTGCCTTGATTTTACCTCGGTCATTCGATATACTTTTTATTAGGCGAATACGAATCACAAGGTAATAAACAATGAACCGGAAATCCCTGATTGTTCTTTCCGCGGTGCTTTTGACCATTGCTTTCGGCGCGACGGGTTGTGACTCATTCTCCCCGCCTTCTTCGGCATCCGGCACCAGCTCGCTGGTGAGCGGTATATTCAACCAGCAGAATACTGGCATCTGGGTCACCGGCGAGGGAAAAGTCGGCGTTGTTCCCGATGTTGCCATCCTCAACCTTGGCGTGGAAGCCCAGGCGGACAGCGTCGCTGAAGCGCAGCGCCAGGCCGCGACAGCTATGACCGCGGTGGTTGCGGAGCTCGACCGGTTTGGCGTCGCGGAAAAGGACATCAAGACACAGCAGTTCAGCATCTACCCGGTAAGGAGATGGTCGGAAAAGGATGGCCGCGAAATCCTTATCGGCTATCGAGTGACCAATACGGTAACCACCAAGGTGAGGAAGATTGAGGATACCGGCGCCATTATCGACGCTGCGGCCAGCGCTGGCGGTGACTACATCAGGATCAATAACATAAGTTTCACCGTGGATGACCCCTCTGCATACTATGAAGAGGCCCGGGAATTGGCTATGGCTGATGCCAAAACCAAAGCTAAGCAGCTGGCTGATTCGGGAGATATTAAGCTGGGTAAGCCCACGTATATCAGCGAGAGCAGAGCTTCTGTGCCGGTGGTGCGCGAGTTCTATGGTGAAGCCGCGATGCCGACAATGGCGGCACCCCCCACCCCCATCAGCCCGGGAGAAACGGAAATCAGACTGTCCGTACAGGTGGTCTATAGCATAAAGTAGGACGCGATGCTGCGTTCAAAATCAGGCGGCTATTGCATTTCCAGTCGCCAAAATGCTACAATAACGCTAATCCAGATTTTATGTTAAGAGTGTCATGTTCACCGGGATAGTAGAAGAGATAGGCAAAGTATCCTCGGCATCAACCACCAGGCTGGTCATTTCTGCCCGGCAGGTCGTCGATGGAATTAAACCGGGCGACAGCATTGCCATCAACGGCGCCTGCCTGACGGTCACCGATTTCGACCGCGCTTCGTTCTCCGTCGATGTCATGCCGGAGACGTTGCAGCGCACCAACCTCGGACAGCTCACCGCCGGAGACGGTGTCAATCTGGAGCGACCGACGACGCTGGGCGGCCAACTGGGCGGGCACCTGGTTCAGGGCCATATTGATGATATTGGCCGCATTATTTCCATGGAACGGGAAGGTGAAGCACTTCTCTTCCGTTTTGAAGCCCCACCTGAGGTCATGCGCTACACCGCACCAAAGGGATTTATCGCCGTTGACGGCATAAGCCTGACCATAACGGAGAAGGACAACAGCTCATTCCAGGTCTCCGTGGTTGAATACACGCGCCGGAATACCACGCTGGGCAGCCGAAAAGTGGGCGACGTGGTAAATCTTGAAGTGGATATCATCGCCAAGTACGTGGCGCAGTTTACGCAGCCGCAGGCCGGTGGACTGACCGTGGAATTTCTGATTGAGCACGGCTTCACCATCGGATGAGAGGCAATGGAGCAGAGATGAGTACCGGTTTGGCCACGATTCCAGAAGCAATTGAAGACATCGGAGCCGGCAGGTTCCTTATCATCGTCGATGATGAGAACCGCGAGAACGAGGGCGACCTTGCCATGGCCGCGGAGAAAATGACCGCCGATGCCATCAATTTCATGGCCAGGCATGGACGGGGGCTTATCTGCCTGCCCGTCATCGGCCAGCGCCTTGATGAGCTGCATATCCCCATGATGGTAGAGCACAATACCTCCAAGTTCTCCACCGCATTCACCGTGTCAATCGAAGCCAAGCACATGGTGAGCACCGGCATTTCCGCAGCCGACCGCGCCGAGACGATAAGGGCCATGCTTGACCCAGCCACGCAGCCCGAGGACATTGCCCGACCGGGGCACATGTTCCCGCTGCGGGCCAGGGAAGGCGGCGTCCTGGTGCGGGCAGGACATACGGAAGCGATAGTTGACCTGGCCAGGCTGGCCGGCCTCTACCCGGCCGGGGTTATCTGCGAGATATTAAAGGAAAACGGCGCCATGGCCCGGATGCCCCAGCTTAAACGGATGGCCAAACGGTTTGGTATAAAAGTCGTGAGCATGGCCGACCTCATTGCCTACCGCTACCGCCACGAAAGGCTGGTGCACCGCGTGGCCGAAGCCAAACTGCCCACGCCGTACGGCAATTTCACCGCCATCGCCTACCAGAGCAATATCGACCCTGATGAACACATCGCTCTGGTGATGGGAGACGTGGCCACCGATGAGCCGGTGCTGGTCAGGGTGCACAGCCAGTGCCTTACCGGCGAGGTATTCGGCAGCCTCCGCTGCGACTGCGGAGAGCAGATAAAGATGGCGATGAAAGGCATCGCCGAGGAAGGACGGGGCGTTCTCCTCTATATGAGGCAGGAAGGGCGGGGCATCGGCATTCATAATAAAATCCGTGCCTACGAACTGCAGGACAAAGGACTGGACACGGTAGAGGCCAATCTCTCGCTTGGTTTTGCCCCGGACCTGCGGGACTACGGCGTTGGTGCCCAGATTCTGGCGGACCTGGGGCTGCATAATATCCGCCTGCTCACCAACAACCCCAAGAAAGTAATCGGGCTGGAGAGCTACGGGCTCAAGGTGGCAGAGACCGTGCCGATAATCACGGCACCGAATCCGTTCAACAGTCGATACCTGGAAACAAAACAGAAAAAATTGGGGCATACCCTGAAACCGACCAGAGTATCCCCCGAAAGTTGTGATTAATCCCGATAAAAAGGAGATGATTATGGGTAAAAGCTATGAAGGCTCACTGCTGGGCAAAGGGCTGAAGTTCGGCCTCGTGGTTTCCCGCTTCAACGAGTTCTTTACCCGGAAACTGCTGGAAGGAGCGCAGGACGCTTTGCTCCGCCACGGTGTCAACGAAGCAGACATCGAGGTTGCCTGGACGCCGGGCTCATTTGAAATCCCGCTGGTGGTACTGAAAATGGCCCGGTCCAAGAAGTACGATGCTCTTATCTGCCTGGCCGCGGTCATCCGCGGCGGCACACCTCACTGGGAATACATCGCCTCGGAAGCCACTAAAGGAATAGCCCGCGTCAGCCTTGACACCGGGGTGCCCGTCGTGAACAGCATTCTCACCACGGAAACTCTGGAGCAAGCCATAGAGCGTTCCGGCTCAAAAGGGGGCAACAAGGGATTTGACGCGGCGGTCAGCGCTATCGAGACGGCGAACCTGCTCAAAGCCATGAGCTAGCGTCACCATCCGCCAGACCTGTACTGATTCGCCGGTATCAATCAGTCGGTGACTTTGTAGACACTGTCCCCGTGTCGTACCCGCTCCGTCACCTTGACCCCGACGGCATCACCGGCCTTGGCTTCAGTGACGTCCGCATTGTTGATCTGCATTGAATTCACCGTCATTTCGATGTCAGTGGTGTGTCCCTTAATGTGGACTCGGTCACCCACTTTCAGCGTACCGGTGAGGTCAATGCCGGCGACCACCGGGTGAGCGAAGAAATCGCTTACCTTTCCGATTTCCTCCTCAGGCATATGACTACCTCCTTACCTGACATTCAAAGTTCATATCTTTATAGTGCTGAAATTATACTCCCATGACTCTGATAAATCAATATGCGGCGTGAAGTTTTGACATATCACCATCAGGTACGTATAATTAGTTAATCAAATCCGGCAGGAGACCTTGATTTGGCGCAGGACAGGAAATCCAATTCGGTGGCTGAAGATACCAAGGCTAATATCGAACGCATCAACAAGCGCCTGGAGATGCTTGACGACCGCCTGGACAATATTGACTCCATGGTTACCGCCGTTGCCGAACGGGTAATGAAGCAGCCGATAACGCTCAACCTCACCTGCTCCAAATGCGGAAAGCCTATTGAAATCGCGCTCCTCGGTCTGGAAAAGATGAGGAAATGAGCGCACATTGAAAACCGCTGAGGTCTCCCCCTTACACACGTCGGATGCCATTCCCTATTGGTAAGTCAGTTCCATAAAATAGTCATCGAAAATTTTCGTGACAACGAAAGACACAAACCATTAGTATGAGCGCACTGATAATCATCGCCCTCTATTTCCTGGTTATGCTCGCCATCGGTATAGCGAGTCGCCGGAAGACAAGAGGCGCCGATGATTTTTTTGTCGCCGGGAGAAAAAGCTCTTCGCCGTTCATTGTTGGTTCACTGCTGGCCACCATCATCGGTGGCTCAGCCACCATAGGCATGGCGGGGCTGGGTTTCCAGCGAGGATTGACCGGGGCGTGGTGGCTACTCGTCGGCAGCATTGGTCTGATATTCCTGGGGCTCTTTTTCGCCCGAAAGGTCAGAAGGCTGGCGCTCTATACCCTGCCGGAACTGGTCGAAAAACAATATGACCGACGGATGGCCCTCGCTACCGCCATTCTCATTGTGGTTGCCTGGATAGGGATTGTTGCCGCCCAGATTATTGCTGCCGGCAAAATACTGGGTATCCTTGGCGTCGGCAGTCCAGCGATCTGGATGGTTGTTTTCACCGTTATCTTCGTTACCTATACGCTGCTGGGCGGTCAGCATGCCATCATCCGCACCGATGTATTACAATCGGTTATCATTTTCCTCGGCGTCTTCGCCGGCCTGGCCTTACTCCTGACCAGGCTGGGAGGATGGGAAGGGCTGCAAAGCTCACTGCCCGCCGAGCATTTTGCCTTTCCGGTAAGCCCGCAGTTTGACGGCGCGGCTCTGATAACGCTCTTGCTGCTCGTCGGTCTGACCTACGTGGTCGGGCCCGACATGTATTCCCGCATCTTCTGCGCCCGGGATGACGGGGTAGCAAGGACGGCTACGCTGTGGACTGCGGTTCTTATCATCCCCCTGGCCTTCGCCATTACCGTCATCGGCATGGGTGCCGCCTCCCTGTTCCCCGGCATTACACCCGAACAGGCCTTCCCTACGGTCATCAGCGAATTGTTCTCACCGCTTCTGGGCGGCATCATCCTGGCCGCTTTGCTCTGCGCCGTGATGTCCTCAGCCGATACCACTTTATTAAGCGCCAGCACCATATTGAGCATAGACATCATCGGGAGATTCAGGTCAACCGCCAACCAGTCGGGTGTGCTGCCCCGTTCCAGGTGGGCCATAGTGCTGCTGGGTATATGCGCGCTCATCGTAGCCCTGATGCTCAAGGGGGTTATCAGCGCCCTTCTCTTTGCCTACACGGTCTACACGGCAGGTGTGATTTTACCCGTGCTCGCCGGCTTTTTTAAGAATCGCCTGAAGGTTACCCCCACCGGAGCACTGGCAGCACTCATCGGGGGTGGCTCGGCGGGTCTTATCAGCAAGCTGTTCGCTATCAAATACCTGGACCTGGGGGCGCTGCTGATAAGTGGTGCGCTTCTTTTCCTGGTCAGTTATATCGACCGCCGGTACAGGTCAACCGGCCGTTGATTCGCTTTTCCCTGGCCGGGTAAACCACGCGAACAAAGCGGCGCCGAATAAAGCCAGGCCCGCGTTGAAATAAAACGCGGTGTTGATATTGATAAAGTCAACGATAACGCCGCTCAAAATTGGCCCCACCGCCATACCGATGCTCATTGCCATCGTGATGGCAGCAATGGCCGAGCCCATGCCATATTTCCTACCCTCCTCCACAGTTAGCGCCATAACTGCCGGCGTGGCAATGGCACTGCCAACGCTGCCCAGAATGCACAGTGCCAGCAACGGCCAGAAGCTTGGAGATAGCGGCACCAGAAACATATAGGTGGCAGTCACCAGCGACCCGATAATAACCAGCATTCGCCGATTGAAGATGTCGGCAATCCGACCTCCCGGAACCCCGAGTATCGATATCAGAAGGACGTGAACCGCTATCAATATGCCGATAAGGTTCGCCGGCAGGCCGAGGCTAATGGCAGCGAGCAGCGGTAAAAAAGTAAAAAAGGAAGACCTGCCCATGGCAATCGCCAGGCGGAAGTTGAAAAGACCCACCATGGTGCCACTCCGGCGCATATCCAGGAAGGACACAGGGGTCGCCGCAGCTTGCTTCCTCTGATCGCTGCGGGGCAGCATAATAACTGCAATTAAAAATGCCAGCAGGTTAAGAACACCCATGGTAATGAAGGCAAGGTCCATCCCCCACTGCGCGGCGAGTACCCCACCCATAAGCGGGCCAACGCCGAAACCGCCGAAGAAAGCGGCATTTGAGTACCCCATCCATTTCCCTTCCTCACCCTCGGGCGAAAGGTCACCGATATATGCCTGCGCAATGGGCAGTATCATGGCACCGGTTATGCCGTGCACGGTGCGAACCAAGACCAGCTGGTAGACACTGGTTGCCAGGACAAATGTAAATGAAATCAGAGCATAGGCAAATAGGCCGACGCAGAGAATTAGCTTCCGGCCTTTGCGGTCGGAGAGCCGACCGAATATCGGCGTAAAGATGGTACGAGAAATGGAAAAGCCGGCAAAGATAAACCCCAGCCACAGGCCGGATGCCCCCATGCTTTCGGCATAGAGCGGTAAAAGCGGGACAACAATGCCAGCGCCCAGCATGGATGAAAATATGGCCAGAGCTAGAACGGGGAATACTCGTTTTATCATGCGGGTATACTTTATTATAGCTATTCGCCGTGGTAACAGGCAAGCTGAAAGCAAGTTTAACGACAAGTTTGCACTCACTGGATAGCGCTGCTATAATAAAGCTGATGAATAGGTAGGGATGGGCAAAGCCTCTCGTCCCAAAACTGGGGGAGAGGTTTTTGTTATCAACGGATTGGTTTGGTAAATTATTAGCGATGGTAAAACAAGAAAGAGAAGACCATCTGGAGACCATGCGGCACTCCGCTTCCCACGTGATGGCGGAAGCGGTTCAGTCTATCTTTCCTGATACTAAATTCGCCATCGGCCCGGCAATCAAGGATGGCTTCTATTACGACTTTGATTTACCACGCCCGCTCAGCCCGGATGACCTGCCCGTTATTGAGAACAAGATGAAAGAAATCATCGCTGCCGACACGCCCTTTATCCGAAAGGAAGTGACTAGAGAAGAGGCACGGCAGGTCTTCGCCGCGCAGCCCTACAAGCTGGAACTGATTGACGAACTGCCCGATGAGAAGGTAAGCCTCTACCAGCAGGGCTCATTCCTGGATATGTGTCGCGGTCCCCACGTGAAATCCAGCGGGGAAATCAAAGCTTTTAAGCTCATCAACGTCGCCGGGGCCTACTGGCGCGGCGATGAGCACCGCCCGATGTTACAGCGAATATATGGGGTTGCCTTTGACACCGAAGCGGCCCTGGAAGAACATTTGCAACGACTGGAGGAAGCCGCCCGGAGAGACCACCGCAAGCTTGGCAAAGAGCTCGACTTGTTCAGCATTCAGGATGAATTTGGCCCCGGCCTTGTCCTCTGGCACCCGAAGGGAGCCGTCGTCCGGCGCGTCATCGAGGATTTCTGGAAGGAAGAACATTTCAGGCGCGGCTATGACCTGGTCTATACACCACACATCGCCCGAATGGACCTGTGGCGAACCAGCGGACACCTTGAATTCTACAAAAACTACCTTTACAGCCCCATGGACATCGAGGGGCAGAAGTATATCCTCAAGCCGATGAACTGCCTGGGGCATATCTCCATTTACAAGACCAGGCTACGCAGCTATCGCGACCTGCCTCTGCGCTACGCCGAACTGGGTACCGTTTACCGATACGAGCGCTCCGGCGTGCTCCACGGGTTGTCCCGCGTCAGAGGCTTCACCCAAGATGACGCCCATATTTTCTGCCGGCCTGATCAGCTGGAAGACGAGGTCGTCGGCGTTCTGGACCTCGCCCTCTTTATGATTGACACCTTCGGTTTCCAGAACTACCAATTGTTGCTGTCGACCAGACCGGAGAAGTACGCCGGCACAGTGGAAATCTGGGATGAGGCCACCGAAACCCTGCGGCGGGCACTCGAGCGGTCAGGTCGTGATTATGAGGTTGACCCGGGAGAAGGTGTCTTCTACGGACCGAAAATCGATATCAAGTTTGAGAGTGCGCTGGGCAAGGCATGGCAGGGCCCCACCATTCAGGTTGATTTCAATCTGCCGCCCCGCTTTGACGTTAACTACGTTGGGGAGGATGGCCGGGAGCATCCGGTGGTCATGGTGCATCGCACCGTGCTCGGCAGCATGGAGCGTTTTCTGGCCACCCTGCTGGAACATTATGGTGGTGCCTTCCCAACCTGGCTGGCACCAGTCCAGGTACGGATAATTCCAGTGGCTGACCGTCACCTCGATTATGCCCGTCAGCTCGAGACTGAACTTAAAGATGAAGACATTCGCGCGGAGGTTGATGCCCGGGCGGAGCGAATCAATCCCAAAATTCGCCAGGCACAGCTGGAGAAAGTCCCCTACATGCTGGTGGTGGGTGACAAGGAGGTGGAGGCCAACACTGTATCGGTCCGCCTGCGCAGCGGAGAGCAGGTCCCTGCTCAGCCCTTTGCGTGCTTCAAGGAGACCGTTAAATCGGCCATTGCCAGCCGAGCGGGAGATAGTGAACGCAGCGGTGGTAAGGCAAATTGACGGGATAAAGTAGTTCAGTATTCCCTGAAGTTGATTATTGACTTATAATATGATATAGTTTTTCAACGTAGGACACCTGTGCCTTCAGGAGGTAGATAAGGACATAATTAAACAGCTGCGCATCAACCAGATGATCAGAGCTCAGGAAGTTCGTGTTGTGGGGGAGAAAGGGGAGCAGTTAGGAATTATGCCCTTGAATCAGGCGCAGGAGGTTGCCAGAAAACTCGACCTTGACTTGGTTGAAGTCGCCCCGGCCACCGTTCCCCCGGTATGTCGCCTGCTGGACTATGGCAAATACAAGTATCAGCAGGCCAAAAAAGAGCAGGAGATGAGAAAAAACCAGAAAGTCTCCTTGCTCAGGGAAATACGGCTGCGCCCGAAGATTGGCGTCCATGATTTTGAAGCTAAAGCCAGAAAAGCGCAAAAACTGCTGACTGATGGCGATAAGGTAAAGGTAACGGTGCTCTTCCGGGGGCGTGAGATAACCCATCCGGAACTGGGCTTTCGGCTTATAAAACGGATGGCGGAGACACTCAATGAGAACGGCTCCATAGAGAGGCAGCCGATTATGGAAGGGAAACGTTTGAATATCATTCTGACACCGCTTGCGAAATCAAAAGCCAGAGAAGAGACAAAGGAAAGTCAAGATGCCAAAATTGAAAACCCATAAAGGCGCGAAAAGTCGCTTCCATACTACCGGCAGCGGCAAAATCATGCGGATCAAAGGCCCGAAAAGCCACCTGCGAAGGCACAAGGCCAAGCGGGTAAAGCGGCTTTTCGATAGTAAGCTAGAGTTGCATCCCGCTGACCGGACCAGAATTAAAAGACTGATCCCCTACGGGGTTGGCTAGATAGGAGGGTCGTTTTTTGCCACGAGTAAAGAGAGGGGTTACCACCCACCGCCGGCACAAAAAGATACTCGCCATGACCAAGGGGCAGAGAGCATCCCGTCATACCCTCTATCGCCGTGCTCACGAGGCGATGTTGAAGTCCTTGAGCTACGCCTACCAGCACCGCCGCAAGCGGAAGGGCGATATGAGAAGGCTGTGGATTTTGCGAATCAATGCCGCCAGCCGAGGTCAGGGCTTGAAGTACGGTCAGTTTATGAACCTGATGAAGAGTTCCGGCATTGGCATAAACCGGAAGATGCTGGCCGAAATGGCAGTGAGAGAGCCAGAGTCTTTTCAGAATCTGGTCAACATTGTAAAAGAGAAAGCCCAGGTTTAAAAGGGAACGGCCGGCATTTGCCACCTCTCCTCTATTTACCCTCCCATACCGGGGGAAAGACCACAGCGGGAAAATGATACAACAGCTTGACGAACTGAAAACAAAGGCACTCCAGGAACTGGGCCAGATACAGGACGTAAAAGAGCTGGAGTCATGGCGGGTTCGTTACCTTGGCAAGAAAAGCTCCCTGACCTCTATTTTACGCAGCCTGGCCACATTGTCTCTCGAAGAGAGAAAGTCAGCCGGTGCCCGGGCCAATCAGGTCAAGGCTGACCTGGAAAGCAATCTGCAGGAGAAAGAGCAGGCACTGCGCGAAGCGCGGTTAGTCTCCGGGACGCAGCAGGAAATCCTTGACATTTCCCTGCCCGGTCGTCCGCTGCCGAACGGTCGCCTGCACCCGATCACGCAAACCCTCAATGAAATTTTAAATATTTTTGTTTCCATGGGGTTTCAGATAGCGGAAGGGTCTGACGTTGAGCGGGACTATTATAACTTTGAGGCCCTGAATATTCCCGCCGAACACCCTTCTCGCGATACCCTTTCCACCTGCTGGTTAGAGCCCGAGACGGGGAGCGATGAGCACACCATGCTCCTCCGCACCCATACCACGGCGGTAACCGCACGCGTCATCGAGAAAATGAAACCGCCCATAAGGGTAATAGAGCCCGGGAGAGTCTATCGCTACGAAGCCACGGATGCCACCCATCTTCCCATGTTCTACCAGATTGACGGCCTGGCCGTGGATAAAGGTATCACCATGGCCGACCTTAAAGGGACGCTCTACGAGTTCGCCCGTAACTTTTTCGGTGAGGAGAGAAAGGTGCGTTTTCGCTGCGATTACTTCCCCTTCGTGGAGCCTGGCGTTGAGATGGCCATTGAGTGCCTGACCTGCAACGGGAAAGGGTGCCGGCTCTGCGGGTACAGCGGCTGGATAGAGATACTCGGCGCCGGCATGACCCATCCCGAAGTGCTGAAGCGGGGCGGCATCGACCCCGAAGAATATAGCAGCTTTGCCTTCGGCATCGGCATCGAGCGGCTGCCCATGCTGCGCTACGGCATTGATGATATCCGACTTTTTTACGGTAACGACCTCAGATTCTTGAGACAGTTTTAACAGGATAAGATGAAAGTTCCACTCAAGTGGCTCCGGGAATTCGTTGACGTCAATCTGCCGCCAAAAGAGGTGGCGGACAGGCTGACCATGGCCGGGACTGAGGCCAAAGGGATACAGATAATCGGCGGCACGTGGGATAATATTGTGGTCGGCCAGATTGCGGCGGTCAATCCCCACCCCAACGCCGACCGCCTCCGACTGCCCACTGTTGATATCGGTACCGAGCCACAGACCGTGGTCTGCGGTGCGCCGAACCTCAATATCGGCGATAAAATCGCTTTTGCCCGCGTCGGCGCCCAGCTTATCGACGGGCATACCGGGGAGATAGCCAAATTAAAGCCAGCGAAAATCCGCGGTGTCGAATCGAGCGGGATGGTCTGCTCGGAAAAAGAACTCGGTATCTCGGATAACCATACTGAAATTCTGGTCCTGCCCGCCGATGCGCCAGTGGGCACGCCCCTGGCCGACTACCTTGGAGACGCTGTCTTTGACCTGGATGTAACACCCAACCGGCCGGACTGTCTCTGCGTTATCGGCATCGCCCAAGAGGTAGCCGCAGTGACCGACCAGAAGCTACACGCCCCCGAGGTAGTTTACGAGGAAACGGGTACGCCAATTGACCAGCACATCGCGGTGGAAATCATTGACGCTGACCTTTGCCCCAGGTACTGCGCCAGCCTCATCACGGGAATTAAAATCGGTGAATCACCGCCGTGGATGCAGCAGAGATTGCTTGCCTGCGGCATGCGCCCCATCAATAACGTGGTCGATGTCACCAACTACGTCATGCTCGAGCTGGGACAGCCTCTGCACGCTTTTGACTACGAGCTTATCCGGGGTAAAAAAATCATCGTCCGTCGGGCCACCGAGGGTGAAACCATTACCAGCCTGGATGGAGTGGAGCGCAATCTTGCCGGAAACATGCTGGTCATTGCCGATGTCGAGCGTGCCGTGGCCATCGCCGGCGTGATGGGCAGTGCCAACAGTGAGGTCACCGAGGACACGACCTCAATTCTGCTGGAGGCGGCCAATTTCAACCCGGCCAGCATTCATTATACCGGCCAACACCTGTCCCTGCCCAGTGAGGCCTGCATGCGCTTCGAGCGGGGCATTCGCCCCGAACTGACCATGCCGGCACTGAAACGGGCCACGCAGTTAATTGTGCAGCTTGGCGGCGGTCAGGCCGCCAGAGGCGTAACGGATGCCTATCCGGGTAAACGGGAGCCGGAACCGATGGTGATTTCCACCGAGCGAACCAGACAGCTACTCGGTGTGGAATTCACCGTCGACCAGATAACCAAAGCCCTGACCTCACTGGGATTCGAATGCCAACCCGGTGCCTCAAGTACCGAAGTAAAAGCGACTGCTCCCTACTGGCGCAGCGATATCTCACTTGAGGTCGACCTCATGGAAGAGGTCGCCCGCATCATCGGCTACGACCAGATCCCGATGACCATGCTAAGCCAGTCGATACCACCACGCAGTCCGGCGCTCATGCTCGACCTGGAGCAAAAGATACGGAACACCCTTGTCGGCTATGGTTTTCAGGAAGCAATAACCTATTCATTGACCAGCCTGGAAATGCTACGCAAATTCAGGCCGCAAACCCAACAAGTGGCACCGATGCCCGCTCGCCTGGCCAACCCCATGACCGCGGAACAGGAGTATCTGCGTCCTACTCTGCGGGCCAATCTGCTGGCAGCCCTGGTCGCAAACCGGAGGCACGAAGAAGTTGGTATTCGATTGTTTGAACTCGGTAAGGTTTACCTGCCGAGAGAAAAGGAGCTGCCCGACGAACCCGAGGTACTGTGTGGCCTGCTCAGCGGCTCCAGAAACGATATATCCTGGCTCGGTGATGGAGGACAGCTAAACTTCTTTGATGCCAAGGCAGTGCTGGAAGGATTGTTCCACAGGCTGGGCGTTCCCGCCAGCTTCAAACCCGGCGATGATGAAAGCTTTCACCCGACACACCAGGCAGCCATTGCCATCAATGACCAGGAGATTGGCGTCATCGGAGAACTGCATCCCAAGGTAACCGAAGCCTTCGACCTTGCGGAAGCGGTTTACCTTTTTGAACTCAACGTAACGGAACTGCTGCCCTTTACGGCCGGACACAGTATGGTCCAGCCAATACCTCGCTTCCCGGCCATGGTCAGAGACATTGCTTTGATTGTTGATGTCGGCGTCAGCCACCAGCAGATAGTTGATATCATCAGAGGCTTCTCCCTGGTGAAAGACGTGGCCGTATTTGACGTCTATTCCGGGAAACAGGTGCCGGCGGGGAAGAAGTCACTCGCCTACCGTATCACCTACCAGTCGCCCACCCACACCCTGACCGACGAAGAGGTAAACAAAGTCCAGGAACAAATCCTGAAGAAGCTAGGTCAGCAGCTGGGCGCCACCCTGCGTGGCTAGAATTACGGTTGTGATTTCTTTTTCTTTTCTTTGAGCTGCAACTGCTTTCTGACCAGGTCTTTCTCATGGTCGTAGTTGATGACCCGCTGCAGCATTATCTTCTGAGTCTGTACCGGCCCGGCACCATGCCAGGTGCCCACCCCATGCAGCCCCGCCGTCCAGTTCTGAAGGAGTTTGGTAACTTTCATAATATTTTCCGCTGGTTCATCCGAGCCGAAGCTGTAGAACTCCTCAACGTAGTCCTTAATCTCTGGATTTTTGAGTTCCTTCAGCGAGGGCATGGTAACAATCAGCCCGCCACCGATGTCGCCGGCGAGCGCCATCATCCGCCAGAAGGCGTTGCAGACATTCAGCTTGGCCACATTGCCCATGAGCTCATCGGGCAGGAACACACCCGACCCCGGTGGTTCTTCCGCGCCGCGGCGGGCCGCCTCCAGGCCACAGGCCCGGCTCGTCTCCCGCAGCACCACCATCTCCGCCAGCTGCTCGTTGATATGACTCGCCTTTTCCAGGCCTTTGTATTCCTGAATCAGTCTTGATGCGCCGATCATCTGGTTCATGAAACCCACCTTGCACGTCCCGCCACAGGTCATACGGTGCGTCCGGGCAAAGCGGGCCACCAGTTTTCCGGAATACCGGTATTCACCACAGTGAAAAACACGTTCCCAGGGCACAAAGACGTTGTCGAAGACGACCATTGCGGTCTCACGCTGGCCGAAGACAGGGTTCCCCAATTCCTCAAGGTCTTCCGCCAGTTCCCTCTCCGCGGAGTAAGGCGTGTACTGACAGATATAAGTGATGCCCTTGGCATCGGTGGGGGTGGCAAAGGCAACGGCATAATCTTCCTCGCCTTCAAAGTGAGCCGCTTGAGGCAGCACCACCAGTTCGTGGCTGGCATAGGCGCCACTGATGTTGATTTTCGCCCCCCGCACCACGATGCCTTCCTTATTTTTGTCCACTACCCTGAGGGAAAGGTACGGGTCAGACCACTCCAGCGTCTTCTTGTTGCGTGCACCCCTCGGCTCGGTGAGGGCGCCAGCCACAGATAAATCCTGACGCTGCACCATCTTCAGGTATTCCAGAAACCTGTTGTGGTATCCGGTGTTGAGGTCGCGGTCTATCTCCCAGGTAGTGCCGGCCAGGGCATGGAAGGCGTCATAACCCACGCAGCGGTAGATGCACGTCCCAAGCATCTCGGCGGTGAAGGTTCCCGCCTCAGCTTTTTTAATAAGGTCGTCAACGCTGGCGCTGACGTGAGTGTAGCGGTTGACAGTCTCATCAACCAGCGGTGAATAGCAGGTCATGATATCTTTATATTTCGGGTCCAATGCCCACGCATAACTGGCTTTATTTGCCTCCACCACGGTGCGGGTGTTCTTATTCTCCAGGACATTGGCCACCCTTTTTCCGTTCATGAAGACACGCGGCTTCAGCTTTTTCAGGCTCTCTTCAAACTGCTCCGGCGTCATCAGCGCCATTTTGTACTGCCTCACCTTGCTTTAACAAGTTCTTTAATTTTGGCTACCGCTTCGTCCCGCAGCACAAGCTGAGATTCTTTTTCCGCGCGCCACTTCATCTCAACATTGTTGTTTTGCAGCGTGCGCGGGCTGACCGTTACCCTCAGCGGTATCCCCAGAAGGTCGGCATCGTTGAATTTTACGCCGGGGGATTCTTCCCTATCGTCAAAGAGCACCTCAAGGCCGGCCGATTGTAGTTCGCGGTACAGTCTCTCGGCGACCTCAACCACATTCGTATCCTCGCGGTAGAGCGGGCAGAGGTAAACCTGATAGGGCGCGATGGACAGCGGCCAGATGATACCCTTGTCGTCGTGGTAGTGCTCAACCGCCGCCGCCAGCAATCTGCCCAGCCCTATCCCGTAGCAGCCCATGATAATGGGTCGGGAGTCACCTTTTTCATCGATGAAGTTGGCGCCAAGGGCGTTGCTCAGGAAGGTGCCCAGCTTAAAAACGTGCCCGATTTCAATCCCCGGCATCGATTTCAGCATGCCGCCGCATTTCGGGCAGGCGTCCCCTTCCCCGACCCGGGCGATATCGGCGACGATGTCCGCTTTGAAGTCGCGCGGGTAGTTGACGTTCTTTATATGTATATCCGGCTTGTTGCCGCCGGCGACGAAGTTGATGCCCCCGGTTACCGAGTCGTCAGCCACAATCTTTATGCCTTTCAAGCCCATCGGCGAGGCATAGCCGGCAGAGATGCCCGCGGCACTCACCTCGGCTTCGGTGGCCAGATGCAGGTCGGTGCATTTCAGCAGCCTTTGCAGCTTCACCTCGTTGACGTCAAGGTCGCCCCGTATCATGGCGAAGACCACCTGACCATCGGCAGCATAAAAGACCGCCTTCAGGGTGTGGTCTTTGGGCATATTCAGGAAATTGGCCAGCTCCTCTATCGTCTTCATGCCGGGGGTGGCTACTTCCTCGAGCGGCAGCGGCTTTTCCGGCTTTATCTGCCTCTTGACGCTGACCGCCTTGTCCACATTGGTGGCGTATTGGCAGCTATCACAGCGGATGACCTCGTCCTCGCCGTTCTCAGCGATGAGCATGAACTCGTGGGAGTCCTTGCCGCCGATGGCGCCGCTGTCCGCCTCAACGAACAGCGCCGGCAGTGCACAGCGGTCGTAGATATTCCGGTAGGTCTGGACCATCTTCTGGTAGCTCACTTCCAGCCCGTCCTCGTCGACGTCGAAGCTGTAGAGGTCTTTCATGATGAACTCGCGCACCCTTATCAGCCCGCCGCGCGGTCGTGGCTCGTCGCGGAATTTTGTTTGAATCTGGTAGAGCAGTTGGGGCAGGTCGCGGTAGCTCTGCACATGGTGGCTGACCATCTGGGTGAGCACTTCCTCGTGGGTCGGCCCCAGCACCAGGGTGCGTTCCCGTCGGTCGAGCAGGGTGAAAAGACCCTTGCCGAAGGACTGGTCTCTCCCTGTCTGCTGCCAGAGCTCAACGGGCTGGAGCACGGGCATGGCCAGTTCCTGCCCACCGGCGTTGTCCATCTCCTCCCGGATAATATTTTCTATTTTTTTAAGCACCCGCCACCCCAGCGGCATATAGGAATAGACTCCCGCCGCCACCTGCATTATCATCCCCGCCCGCAACAGAAGCTGGTGGCTGGCCGTGTCCGCCTCGGACGGTATCTCCCGCTGTGTTTTGCCGAATAGCTGTGATAAGCGCATAAGCTAAAACTCCAGTATACTTAGTTTTTCCACCTCACCCCCTGTGTCCCCCTCTCCCTCAAAGCAGGGAAGGGACATAATGTTGTGTAAATATTTTCAGGCTAAAATAAAGAGTTCTTTGGAGTGATTATATCATACAAGCTGACGTGGGGCGAAACAAACTTTTGTTATACCAGTTGAACAATCCGGGCTTTTAGTACACGAATAAACGTCTCTTTGTCCAGTCCCTAACTTTTTTCGGCTATAAACGTTATAATATACACGGTTAATATATTAACCAGTGGTCACTTATTCTAATATTCCGGCGAGATAATAAATGGAGGCACGAATTTAATGACATTGGTAAAGATAATGCTGATAACCTTTCTTCTAAGCGGACTAGTTTTTCCCGTAGCAGGCTGTGCTTCCGAATCAGGCTCGGAATCTCTCTCACAAAATCAGATGGCAACCGTTCAGCGAGGTAATCTGGTCATAGATATAACGGCTGTTGGCAATCTGGCTTTATCCCGTACCGAAGAACTGGCTTTTGACTTATTCTATCAAGAAGGGACGGTAGAAGAAGTTCTGGTAGAAGAAGGAGACACGGTTGAAGAAGGGCAGGTTCTGGCCAAGCTGGATACGGAGGAATGGGAAGATGAACTGAGCACGCTGGAGGACCAGGTTATAGCAAAAGAGCGAGACCTGCTCCAGGCAGAAATCAACCTGCAAACCGCCGAGCAGAACCTGAAAAACGCACAGGATAACGAGGCGGCCAAGAAACTGGCGTTGCTTAACGCTCAAATAAGTCTGAGAACCGTCGAGCATAACTATGATGAAGCCCGCGGCATATACACCTGGCCAGATGTTGAAACGGCACAGAAAGACGTTGAAAAAGCTGAAGCATTTCTGCAGTATGCGCTGGAGCAGGATTTGCCACAGGCCACGGTGACCTACGCCCAGGCTAGGTTAGACGCGGCTGAGGCGGTATTGGATGCCAAAGTAAATGCCTATGACACCGAAGAAGTGCAAATTGCGAAAATGCAGGTTGAAGCGGCCGAAATATCTTTAACCCAGGCCGAGGAAGACCTCAAGGCGGTAGCCAAGGATGTGGCGATGAAGGAACTGCAACTGACACTGAGTCAGGGAAGGTTGGAGGACGCTAAGAAGGCCTTAACTGACGCTCAGGAAGAGCTGAACAAGGCAAATAATAAAAGCCCGCTTATCGTGGCCCCGTTTGACGGGTTCATCACCAAGGTAAATGTGGAAGGTGGCGATGAGGTGTTAAGCGGTACTGTCGCCGTGCAGCTGGCCGACCCTAACAGGTTTGAAGCGGATATCATGGTCAGCGAGATGGATATCCTGCAGGTAAAGCTGGGAGGAGACGCCTGGGTGCAGGTGGATGCCATGCCGGGAATGAGCCTTTCGGCCAAGGTTACCCACATTTCCCCCACCGCCACTATTCAATCAGGCGTCGTGAATTATCAGGTAAAAGTGGAAGTAGAGTCACATGAAGCGGTAATGCAGGAGCGGCAGCAGGCACAAGGAGGACAAAAACGACAGATACCAGCGGAAATATCAAAAGGCTTTCCGCTTAGAGAGGGTTTGACCGTCACTGTGCACATACTAGTTGCGGAGAAGAACAACGTGCTACTGGTACCAAACCAGGCGATTACTCGCCTGGGGATGGAGACCCATGTTCAGGTGTCTAAGGACGGCGTCACTGAAGAGCGTGTGATACAGGTGGGCATCAGCGACTGGCAGTTTAGCGAAGTAACCGATGGGCTCAGTGAGGGCGAGCAAATAATCGTTCCAGCGGCCACAAAAGCAACCAGCCCGACACCGAGAAACCCAATGCGTTTCATGGGACCGCCACACGATTAAAGGAATTCATTTGGATGATTAGATTACAGGATATAACCAAAGTCTATCCCATGGGTAAAAGGGAACTGACCGTACTCAGGGAAGTAAACCTCCATATTAAACAGGGTGAACTGGTGGCGATTATGGGCCCCTCCGGCTCAGGCAAGACGACCATACTTAATCTTATCGGTTGCCTTGATACACCAACTTCGGGCAGTTACTACCTGGATGATAGAGAAGTAAGCCGCCTTAGCAGCGGTGAACTGGCCCAGGTCAGAAGCCAGAAGATTGGCTTTGTCTTTCAGACCTTCAATCTGCTGCCGCGGCTTTCGGCATTGTCTAATGTTGACCTGGGCTTAAGATATGCTGGCGGCAGTGACCGCAATCGAGCTATGGAGGCACTGGCTAAAGTTGGACTCTCGGACCGGGCTAATCACCGTCCCACCGAACTCTCTGGTGGTGAGCAACAGAGAGTGGCCATCGCCCGGGCTCTAGCCAAAAATCCGCCCCTGCTTCTGGCAGACGAGCCTACCGGCAACCTTGACAGCCGCTCCGGTGAGGAGGTAATCTCCATTCTCACCTCCTTACATGTCGAGCAGGGCATTACCTTAGTGATGATAACCCATGACCATAACATTGCTCATCACTGCCAGCGAATCATACATCTTAAGGATGGACAGGTAGTTTCAGAGGAAACGGTATGAAAAGATGGTTTGAACCTTTAGCAACTGCCTGGGTCGGGGTGGTCACTCACAAGCTTCGCAGTTTTTTGACCATCCTCGGAATTGTCATCGGGGTGGCAGCAGTTATTACTCTGATGTCCATAGGCAGAGGTGCCGAGGCAAGGATTATCTCCAATATCGAAGGTATGGGGTCAAACCTCATCACTATCCGCCCCGGGGCGGTAACTTTTGGCGGTATGCGGAGCGCGGCCGGTGGCGTAAATACTCTGACTATAGAAGACGCAGCGGCGATATCGGAGCAGGTTTCCTTCATAACTTCAGTAGCTCCTTATTACTCCAGCGGCCTCCAGCTGGTCGTCGGTGATGAGAATATGAATTCCCAGGTTAACGGGGTAACGCCGGAGTATATGCAGGTAAACAATCTGGAGCTAGCCGACGGCGTTTTCTTCTCCGAATATGATTATCAACGTGGCGCCAAGGTGGCCGCACTTGGCTCAAATATTGTAGAAACACTTTTTGGTGGAACAAATCCCCTGGGCCAGCAGATACGGATGGACGGGATTGTGGTACGAGTAATTGGAGTACTTGAAAGCAAGGGCGGTATGTTCGGCTCGCCTGATGACGTCATCCTGATCCCATTGACCGCTATGCAGCAAACGGTTGCCCAGCCGCGGACTGCCCAGGGAGAGCGCGTGGTATCATCCGTAACACTGACGGTAAGCGATGCGGAGCAGGCAGATTACGTCGTTGAGGAGATTACCAGCCTGCTTCGTACCCGCCACCGGCTTAGCCCCGATGAGGAAAACGACTTTAGCATTATTTCCATGGAGGAGATAGCCAGTACCCTCTCAGAAGCGATAGGCACGATGACCCTTCTGCTGGGGGCTATTGCGGCCATTTCACTGCTTGTAGGTGGTATTGGCGTAATGAACATTATGCTGGTATCGGTACTGGAGAGAACAAGAGAGATAGGCATTCGCAAGGCGCTGGGAGCAAAGGAGCGGGATATATGGATTCAGTTCCTCATGGAGGCGGCCTTCCTGACGTTTACCGGCGGTATCATTGGCGTTATCCTGGGCTGGGTAGTCTCATACATCATCTCCAGCACGGGAGTAATAACAACCGTTGTTAGTGCTGACATCGTTATCCTTGCCGTATCGGTATCGGTCGGCATAGGTCTGTTCTTTGGATTTTATCCCGCCTGGAATGCTTCCCGACTCAACCCCATTGACGCACTCAGATTTGAATAGGGACTGACCTCACCCCCTGTGTCCCCCTCTCCTTCAAAGGAGAGGGGGAGGGTTTGGGAAGAGGGGCTTCGCCCCTCTAAAACTCCCTATCTTGTCATTTTTCTAATGAAAGTTACCAAGAATAATGCTATCATGAAAACCCCTATGATAGCTTCTGCTACGCCAACACCCTGCACCCAACTGCGTACAGAGTTAGCGTTAAACCAAGGACCATATCCTAGCGCCGTGAATGAAACTGCACTATAGTATAAACTACTTGAAAAAGACTGTAATGTTAGATTGTATGGGGCAACGCCTCGAAGGAAAAAGTAGAGCAGTGCTAGCCCAAATAAGACTATTCCACCCCAAATAACAACCCGCCATGGCCTCTCTCCATATCCACAAATTAACTTATATATCCATAGCCGAAACCAATTACTAAAATTCCTTCCTCCGAAGATAAAAAAACGTGAAAATTTCTTCTCAGCTTTTAGCTTTATAAATCGTTCTAGAAGCCGTCGCTGAGTGTTTTTTCTGGTAGCCTCCATTTCACGATAGTAGAAATCCGCTGCCATGTCATATATTCCAACGCTTGTATACCACATCTTTAGTTGCCGGTATGTGTCGGCTGCCCACAAGTATTGTCTTCTATTTTCCTCACCTATGATGTAGTCACCCCAATACACCCTCAATAACTTGGTAGAAGCTGAAAATCCAATTTCATGTAAATGCGCTCCCCGTAGATTGGCCCTACTTAAGTCAGCATCATGTAGTTGAGCACCCTGTAAACGCGCCTCTTGTAAACGAGCATTCCGTAAATCAGCGCCCTCAAAGTGAGCCTCTCTCAAAACAGCCCCTTCAAGATGAATGTAACGAAGATGAGCCTGCTCAAGATTAGCACGGCGAAAATTAGCACCCTCAAAATGAGCATGCTCTAAATTGGCCCCTTGAATCTGAGCATCGCTCATTTTTGCTTCTTGAGCCTGAGCCCGCCTTAAATCAGTTTGTTCGAGATGGGCTCCTCTCAAAATAGCTTTCTCTAGATGAGCATGGCGTAAATTTGCACCTCCCAAGCGGGCTTCTGATAAATTAACTCCTGTAAGGATAATCTTACTACGAGGACGACTGCGTAGGTCAATCTCTACTTCAAATATCTTTCCTGAGAGGTCAAGTCCTTCTGCTGTTCCACCATTTTCTTCTATCAACCTGAGCACATCTTCACGCGTAAAGGGATTTTGTTCTGTTCCGTCTCCCATAGCTTAAACCCCCTCCACTTCCCTCATCAGCGCGGTCAGGAAGTCCTTTTCCGCCACCACCCCCACCTTTTTCCCCTTTTTAAAAATAACGCCTTTCCCCTTCCCGCAGGCGATGCCGGCGTCGGCGTCTTTGGCCTCGCCGGGGCCGTTGACCACGCAGCCCATCACCGCCACCTTTATCGGCCTGGTTATCTTCAAAAGCTGCTCCTCCACCTCCTCCGCTAATTTTACAATATCAACTTCCGCCCGACCACAGGAGGGGCAGCTAATGAGTATCGGGCCGTGCTGGCGCAGGTTCAGGCTCTTTAAAATTTCATAGCCGGCGATGACTTCCTCGCGGGGGTGGGCGGTGAGGGAAACGCGGATAGTATCGCCGATGCCCATATACAGCAATGTGCCGATGCCCACCGCGCTGCGGATGACGCCCCGCTTCGGCGTGCCCGCCTCGGTAACGCCCAGGTGCAGTGGGTACGGCATTTTTTCGGCAAGGCTCTTATTGGCTTCAACCATCGTCGGCACGTCAAACGCCTTGAGTGATACCTTTATCAGGTCAAAGTCGAGGCTTTCCAAAAGCCGTATCTGCTCTAAAGCTGCCTCGACCATCCTCCCGGCAACGCTTAATTTAAGATTGGCCGTTTTGGGCAGGCTGCCGGCGTTCACCCCGATGCGTATCGGCACGCCTCTCTCTTTCGCCGCCAGCGCCACCGCCTTCACCTTCTCCGCCGCGCCGATGTTGCCCGGGTTCAGCCTCAGCCCATCGGCGCCCGCCTCCAGCGCCATCAATGCCAGCCTGTAATCAAAGTGAATATCGGCAACCAGTGGGATGTGGATGCCCTTCTTTATGTCAGCAATGGCACGGGCAGCCTCAGCATCAGGCACGGCGACCCGCACCAGTTCGCAGTCGACCTGCTCAAGCTCTCTGATTTGATTGATGGTCGCCCGAACATCGCGGGTGTCCGCGTTGGTCATGGACTGCACCACGATGGATGCCCCACCCCCGATGGCCATCCCGCCAACCTGTATCTGTTTTGAAATGCGCCTTTTCATCATGGCAGCAGACTCTCGCCACTGACGATGCGGATTATATCCTGATAGGTAATCAAAACAAGAAAGGTAATCAGCATGGCAAAGCCGGCCATGTGAATCATCCCCTCGACTCGGGCCGACACACGTTTGCCACGCCGCACTGCCTCCAGAAGGACAAAGGCAATCCTCCCGCCGTCCAGTGCCGGCAGGGGAAGCAGGTTGATAATGGCCAGGTTGATGCTCAGAAAGGCAGCGAACTCCAGCAGTGGACTGAACCCTGCCTGGGCCACCTCGCCGGTAAGCTGCGCAATGCCCACCGGCCCGGCCAAAGTTGTCGGCACGCTGCCAATAATCATGCTGATAATGCCGTTCTTGAAGAGGACGAAGGTGTCAATGCATTCCCGCACGCCCATCGGTATCGCCTGCCAGAAAGGATAGCTCTGCCGGACAACCGTCGGCGAAACGGTTCTCACCGCGACGCCAATGGCTCCTTCCCCCTCCGGCGGCTGCCAGCGCGGTACTGCCCTGACTTCCTCAACAGTGTCGTCAGCATGCTGGATGAGCAGGCTAACGGCCTGTCCCAGGTTAAGCTGAATGCCACGCTGCACATCGCCGACGCTATTGACCTGCTTCCCGTTTATCTCAAGGATAGAGTCTCCGGCAGCGATTCCTGCCCTGGCCGCGGGTGAGTTCGCGGCCACCTCATCAACCTGCACCTGTCCGTAAACAATATTGTGCGGGACCATGAAGGCCACCGAGAAGAGCAGCAGAGGCAATAGCAGGTTCATCAGCGAGCCGGCGCTGAGTGTCAGCAGTCTGGCCGGGATGCTCTTGCTGGCGAGGCTTCCCGCCACCTTGGCGTCCTCTTCGCCGGCCATCTTGACAAAGCCGCCCAGCGGTATCGCATTCAACGAGTAAATGGTGCCGCCGCGCCTGAACGAAAGCAGCCGGGGCGGAAAACCGATGCCCACCTCTTCCACCGTGACACCCGAGGCTCTGGCGGTGATATAGTGCCCGAATTCGTGGGCGATAATCAATACCGCCAGTATTCCCAGAAAAGCAATTACGGTGATGAAAACTTCCATTACTTCACTCCACTCGCCGTTTTGAGTAACGTTCCCCTCGCCCAGGTATCCGCCGCCTCGATTTCTTCTAAAGAAGGTTTGGCAACAAGCTGGTGCTGCTCCAGTGTCCGCTCAATGAGTCCAGCGATATCGGTAAACCGGATACGCCCGGCAAGAAAGAGTTCCACGGCCACCTCGTCAGCCGCGCATAGTACCGCCGGATAGGTCCCGCCCTGTTTGCCCGCCTCAATGGCCAGTTGCAGGCAGGGAAACCTATCATAATCGGGTAGCTCAAAGTCCAGATTTTTTACCAGAGCCCAGTCCAGCCGGGGAAGCTGGGGATTGGCAAGCCTTTCCGGATAGGACAGGGCGTACTGTATGGGCAAGCGCATATCGGGATAGCTCAGCTGCGCTTTAATTGAGCCGTCGATAAACTCCACCATGGAATGTATGATGCTCTGAGGATGGACCAGCACGTCAATGCGGTCGTAGGGCATACTGAAGAGCCAGTGCGCTTCAATGATTTCAAGCCCCTTGTTCATCAGCGTCGCCGAGTCTATGGTCACCTTCTTCCCCATACGCCACGAAGGATGCCGCAACGCCTGCGCTACCGTTACCTCTGCCAGTTGCTCGAACGAGAACTGACGAAACGGCCCTCCTGAAGCTGTCAGAATTATCCGGGCTGCCTCCTGACTCTCACCACCAAGACACTGCCATATAGCGCTGTGCTCGCTGTCAACGGGCAGAATCCGGGCGCCGCCCTTCTTCGCTTCAACGATGAGAATCTCCCCCGCCGAGACCAGCGACTCTTTATTGGCCAGCGCGATGTCTTTGCCCGCCCGCAACGCCGCCAGCGTCGGTCTCAGCCCCGCCTTTCCAGATGTGGCCATGACCACTATGTCTACCTTAGGGCTGGCCGCCATTTCATCCAGAGGCAAGAAGCTATTTTTTATGTCAACTGTACGCTTTAATAGCTCAGTATCGGTAGCCTCCGGGGGGTAGCCAATGAACTCCGGCTTGAATTCTTCGACCTGCTCAGCGAGCAAATCCAGGTTTTTCCCCGCTGCCAGCCCGACAACGCGAAATCGCTGCGGCATTGCCCGGATAACCTCGAGCGTTTGCCGGCCGATGGAGCCGGTAGAACCAAGAACGGCCACCCGTTTTACTGCGTCAACCATTGCCCTCTTATCTTACAACAAAATGTAGACTTGCAGCCATCATAAATGAACGAAGGGGCTTTTCACCCCTCCGAATACTGATACCTTTACTCTGTCTCGTCTTATACTCTATCAGGAACCCTCTTCATCTTCCTTTTCACCTTCAAGCATGTTGGGCAGGTCAAAAACGCGGGCATCCTTACCCATATAGCTGGAAGCTATCCATGAATTCTGGAACTCCTTTTTCTCACCACAGATCCTGCAGACACCCCGGCTTACCGGACCGTCAGCCTCTTCAATATGCCAGTAATGCCGGCAGAACTTTATTTCTGCCGACTTCTTTTCTTTCACGTTACTTCTATTCATCATCACACACCTCCTCATCTTGTTATCTAGCCCATTTTAGTTCGGTAAATTGCTCCTGTATGTGACTTTTGTCCCATATTTAAAATAACGAAAAAACAAGCTAAAAGATAGGTGTAATGGAAAAAGAACCGGAAATTGTGCTGGCCAGGAAGGGTCTGCGGAACGACGCTATTCCTCGATGACTACCTCGAAGGGGCACTGTATGGCCCCGGTGGGACATACCATTTCACACATCGTGCACCATCTGGTGCACTGATGGCATTCTCTCTTTTCCCTGACCTCGACCGTATTGTCAACGAGCACTAGAGCCTGACAAGAGCATACTCCCACACAAAGCCCACAACCGTTGCACTTATTCCAGTCGATTTCTGGTATTTTGGCCATTTATTCCATATTCTCCAGACAGCAATAGTCTAATACCCGATTCATACACCTGTCAGCGACTTTTGTCTCACGTGCTAACACCGGCAATCTCCCCCAGTGCTTTTTTATCCGTGATCACAATACGATTGCGCTCCAACCTTACTTTTCCCTCATCCTCCAGCAGCTTGAGTGACCGTCCAATCATTTCCCTGGCCGTACCGGCCATAGCGGCCATCTCCTGCTGGGTCAGCCTATGTCTCTGCCCGTTCGTGTCCTCCGCGTTCTCAAGCAGTATCTTGGCCACCCTGCCCGTCACACGCCGGAATGACAGATCCTCAACCAGCGAAACCATCTGCTCGACTCGCTGCGAAAGCACCTTCAATACATTCTCCGCCAGCTTAGGATTTTCCAGCAGTATCGCCTTAAGTTCATCTTTCTTTATTCCACACAGATTTACCTGCATTATCGCCTCGGCACTGGCCAGGTTCAACCCCCCGCCAAAGACCGGCACATCATTAAATGAGTCGCCGGGTCGCGCCAGATATATTATCTGCTCCTTGCCATCGGTGGAGGTTTTAAATACCTTGACCACGCCGGAGATAACGATGTATATGGCCGTGGCCGGTTCGCCCTCAAAGATAATTACCTCTCCGCGCGCTACCGATTTTTTAAACATATGCCCGCGGATTGAATCAAGCTCTTCAGAATCCAACCCTGAGAAGTAGGCGCTCAATTGCAAGCAATCTGCTTCTGCCATCATATCGTCTAGGATTATACCAGCTTCCAGATTATTCGGCAAAGCACCAGGCACAGAGCATTCACCTCAAAAACTTGGTGAAGAGATTCACCTTCAGGTCGGCTTTTGAAAGTAATAACCAACGCCGGGTTCGGTGATGATATATTTGGGGAGGGCAGGGTTCGGCTCTATCTTTTTCCGCAGATGAGAAATATAGATACGCACATAATCGAGGTCATCAACGTATTCCCAGCCCCATACTTTTTCCAGCAGTTGCTGGTGCATCAGAATGCGCCCGGTGTTCTGTAGCAGGAGAGCCAGCAGGCGGAACTCAATAGGCGTTAATTTTACATGGTTTCCATCGACTATTACTCTGCGCTGGACTATATCCACGGTAAGATAACCATCGCTGAAGGCGGCATTTTTACCCTGGTCTTCCACAGATGAGGACAACTCGGCGCGCCGCAGCATTGCCTGCACCCTCGCCGCCAGTTCTTTGTTTCCTACCGGCTTGATGAGATAGTCGTCAGCGCCGTAATCAAGACCACGGACCACGTCCTCCTCCGTTTTACGCTGACCGGTAAGCATGATAATCGGTATGGCAGCCGATATGTCACGAATGCGACTGCAGGTCTGCCAGCCATCCATTACGGGCATAACCACGTCGAGCAGTACCAGGTCCGGCTTTTGGCTGTACAGAAGTCGCAATGCGTCCTGGCCATTATTGGATTCCAGCACCTCGTATCCTTTGCTGGACAGGACCTGCGAAATCAGTCCTACCATTGAAGGATCATCGTCAACGACCAGTATCTTCTTCGTCATTTTTACACCGCTCTAAGCATTATTTTCTCTGTGCTCCTGTAGCATCCAGTCTATTATCACGGGCAGTTCACGGGTACTGATTGGCTTTGACAGGTAGGCATTGCAGCCCGCTTCCATAAATTGCTCCTTATCCCCTCTCATGGCATAGGCGGTGAGCGCAATAATCGGTGTATGACCGAAAACAGGCATCTGTCTAAGCTGTTTCGTAACCTCAAGCCCGCTCATTTTGGGAAGCTGCATGTCCATGACAATCAGGTCAGGTTGCTCCCGAATTGCCATAGCCAGCGCTTCTTCCCCGTCATATGCCTTGAGCAGGGTATAGTCCTTCGCCCTTAAAAGCATCTCGAGCAACTTCATATTCTGCGGGTTATCTTCTACTATCAGCACTTTTTCCTCCCGCAATTAATACCTCCCGTCAGTTCGCCCCGTATTCACCTATCAGGGATAAACAGTGCCGGACATGGCCAGTGGCAGGGTAAAATGGAACTGACTTCCCTTTCCGTATTCACTGTTTACCCATAATTGGCCGCCATGCTTTTCGATGATTTGCTTGGCAATGGCCAGGCCAAGCCCGGTACCACCGGCTTCCCTCGGTAGCGGACTATCAATCTGTCGGAAAGGCTGAAAAATGATTTTCTGGTCCTTTTTTCTTATCCCGATGCCGTCGTCAATAACACTGACCCGGCACCAGCTGTCCTCCCTGACCACCTCGACACGCAGATGACCACCATCTGGAGTAAACTTGGTTGCATTGCTCAGCAGATTGATCAACACCTGCCGTATTTTATCCTTATCGGCTCGCACCGGCGGGAGCTCAGCCTGGATGATTAGTTCAAGGTTCTGCTTTCGCTTGTTGATTATGGGTATCATTTCATCTTTCAAGGTCTCCAGAGTATTCTGCAGTGCGATATTCCTCATTCTTAGTTCCATTTTACCGGCTTCTATCTTGGAGAGGTCCAGAATATCATTGATGAGGCTCAACAGGCGCTGCCCGCTACCTAAAATATCGTTCAGGCACTGTTTATGCTCCTCATTGAAGTCTCCCACCGCACCATCCAGCATTAACTCGGAGAAGCCGATGATAACATTGAGCGGAGTGCGCAACTCGTGTGACATGTGAGCCAAAAACTCGGACTTCGCTTTGCTGGCCACTTCCAGTTCTCTCGTCTTCTCCACCAGCGCCTGCTCCTGTATCATTAACTCCCGACTCTGCGCCTGAAGTTCCTCGTTTTTTACCTCCAGAAGTTCACTTTTTTCCTTTAGTTCCTGCTCCATGCGCTTGCGCTCGGTGATATCAACCCAATTCGCTAAATAATATTTATATTCTCCATCTACAATTACCGGTGTAGCATTTATGTTAACCCAGAACCGCTCACTGTTTTTCTTCTTAAATAACTCTTCTCTTCCAATGGCACCATTGCGCAGTGCTTTTTGAAAATTTTGATTCGTTTTATCCCGCGTTTCTTCCGTCCACCACGGATACGGTGCTTTCAGGCCAATGACCTCAGACAGGGAAAACCCGGCCAATTCCTCCAGTGCTGGATTAACATATTTGATTGAGGTATCGGCATTGAGTACGAGCAGCGGATAGGGGGCATTTTTCAGCAATGTAGAGCTCATTTCTTCGGACTGGCGCAGCATCTCTTCCCACCGCCGGCGCTCGGTAATATCGGAAATGATGTGAACCGCCCCCGCGATATTGCCTTTCTCATCGGCAAGAGGGTCCACGGCGATTTCAAGCCACTTACCATCCAGAGACATGGCCTGGGTTTCCCGAAGGCGCGATTTCTTCATGCGTACAAAGGGGCAGTTCTGAACTGGTCCTGCCCAGCCGTGTAACAGTTCACAGCAGTTTCGACCGTGGATATCGCTGTAAGACATGCCTAGCAGGTCGGTCATGGCTTTGTTACAGCGCACAATCTTGGCACCATCATCCAGCAGACAGACCGCATCGCCGATGGCATCAAACGTGGTTCGCCACTGCTGTGCCGACAGTCGTAACGCTTCTTCAATTCGTTTGCGCTCAGCGATGTCATTCTGCAATTGTTCATTGGTTCCAAAAAGCAGCTTGCTGGAGCGCTGCAGACTTTCCACCAGTTTTTTGTTCTCCAGTGAGAGCCGCTGCTGCTTGAGCGCATTGGCAATGGTGTTCTTGATTTCATCCGGATTGACTGGTTTGACAAAATAGGCGTAAGCCCCCTGGTTTACCGCGTCCACAGCCGTCTCCACGCTGGCATATCCCGTGGTGATAACCACCGCCACATCTGGGTTAATTTCTCTGGCCATTTCCAGTATATCCAGCCCGCTGACATCAGGTAGCTTTATGTCAACAACGACAACGTCAAAGGGGGTTTTTTTCATTGCCTTCAGCGCATCCGCCCCTTTTTCCAGTCCGATAGCTCTGTAGCCGACTTCCTCCAGTATGCCGCACAGCGTTATCCTTTCTCCCGCCTCATCCTCCACAACCAGTATGGTGGCCGGTACCGACGTCATTTTTGTTTCTCCCCGGACACCGCCTCAACCAGAGTGATTACTTTTTTCATATCAAAGGGCTTGTACAGGTACGCGTAGGCGCCAGACCCGACGGCGCTTCTAACCAGGTCCTCTGCGGCATAGCCAGTCATCATTATCACCGCTGTCTGCGGGTCTATCTTTTTCACCTGTTCAAAGGTTTCGAAACCGGTTATATCGGGCAGCCTGACGTCCAGAAAAATGATGTCATAATGCCGGCTCTTGACCATATCAATGGCCTCGGTGCCATCAGAAGCCGTGGCGACCCGATATCCCTTTTCCTCGAGAATTGTCTTTAATGTCTCCCGGTCAGCAAAATGGTCATCGACCACGAGTACCAGTGTTTTTTTGACCAGCAACTCTTCGATAATAGCGATGACCATACTGATATCGAACGGCTTGTAAATAATGGCGTGGGCACCTTCTTCCAGGGCTTCTTTAACCAGCTCCTCCACAGAGTATGCCGTCATCATCACCACGGTGGTATCAGGGTCTATTTTTTTGATCTCCCGAAAAGTCTGCACTCCATCTATCCCCGGCATCTTGATATCAATGAAAATAGCGTCAAAGTGCTCCTGCCTAACCGCCTCTATGGCCCGGTAGCCATCTTCCACGGCTATAACGTTATACCCCTTATCCTCCAGTATGCCGCCAAGCGTCAGCCGCATGCTGCGCAGGTCATCAACGACCAGGATATTGGTTTGCCCATTATTGCTTTTCAACGCTGCCCTCCTGAACCGGTGTCTCCAGTGGTAATCTGATGGTAAACGTGGTCCCTTTGCCGACCGCGCTTTTAGTTTCAATTTGCCCGCCGTGACGGTCAATTATTGACTTGCTGACGGCCAGTCCCAGGCCGATACCCTTTGCCCTCGTCGTAAAAAGGGGGTCAAAAATTTTACCTTTGTTTTCATCAGATATGCCGCTTCCGGTATCGGTTACATCCAGCTCCAGGAAATCCTTTCTTTCCCTGGTGCTTATGGTCAGTTTTCCACCCTCTGGCATTGCCTGCACGGCATTGGTAATCACGTTAACCAGCACCTGCTGAATCTGCCCCGCGTCCACGGCCACCTCTTTAGAGTCAGGGCCAAGGTTCTCGTTCAGTGCCACATTTTCCGGAATAGGCACCCGCGCCAGGGCCTCTTCAACTACCTTCCTCACCGGCGTGGGCATAACCAATGGCTTGCCGACACGGGAAAACCCGAGCAGGTCACTGATGATCTTATTGGAGGTATCGACCTCATCATCCACGATGTCAAGGAATTCCAGAACCCGCGGTTCCTTCTCCGCCAGCTCACTTTTAGCCAGTTTACCCTTGATATAGTAAACGGCATTTTTAATGGCACCGAGAGGGTTCCTGAGCTCGTGGCCCACACCTCCCGCCAGTTGACCTATCGCCGCCAGTCGCTCCGAGCGAATCAGCTGCTCCTGCGTTTCTCTCAGTTCTTCGTTAGATGCCTGTAATTCCTCATTGCTGGCCCTTAACTCCTCCTCAGTTGCCTGAAGCTCCTCGTTCTGCGCATTCAATTGTTCATTCTTATCCTGTATCTCCTGCTCCATCCGCTTGCGCTCTGTGATGTCTCTCATCACGGCAAGTAACATCACCGGCTTACCCTGAGCATCCCTTACCACACTGGGACCAATAGATATCGTGACCCGGGTGCCGTCTTTATGAGTGGTAACCATCTCTATAAACCCCGCCGGAGCGCCAGCCATAAGCTGCCCAATAGTAGCAGAGACCTTTTCTAGCTCCGTTGGCTCAACCATCGGGCCAAGTACTTGTATAAGCGGCAACCCCACAAACTCCTCTTTTTTCAAGCCCATCATTTGTAGAAGAGACTCATTGACATCAATTACCTTCCCCTCCAGATCAAGCACACCAAGGCCGTCAATCATACTGTTAAGTAACGCTTCACTATAAGTCCTCGCTTTCTCAAGCTCGCCCATTTCTTACCTCCTGAATAATTCTAAGCGGGACTAAAACCTCCGCCGTGCTCTTAATTAAGTCCTAACCTTCTTGTATATCTTCGCCTTGCCATCAAGGCATTCCAGCTTCTCAAGCAGGGCGGTTGTCGGGGTCTCCACCTCACCGAGAACCAGATATCCGGGCACGGCCAGCGAATTGTAAAGCCGGTCAAGCACCCTCTCCTGAAGCTGCCTTTGAAAATAAATCAGAACGTTACAACAGAATATGCAGTCCATCCCCGGCAACGGCTGACCAAGCATTGAAGTAAGGTCGAAATGGAAAAACCGGACCATCTGCCTGATATCTTCCCTAACTTCATAGTCATCGCCCTCAGGGAGAAAATACATATCCAGAAGGGAACGAGGCAGGCCTTCAACATCCGAGGCTGAGTAAATGCCGGAACGTAATTTGTTTAAATCGAGAGAGCCGATATCAGAGGCGTAAATCGTAATATCATAGTTATGGCGGTCTTCCCCCAGAAAATCAGCCAGCATGATAGCCATGGAGTACGGCTCCTCGCCATGAGCACAGCCGGCGCTCCAGAATTTCAAGCAGTGGTCTCCCTGTTTCTTTTTCGATTGCAATAGCTGCGGTATCACGAGGGCTGCCACCTGTTTAAAGGTATAAGGACTGCGGAAGAAACTGCTGATCTTTATGGTGAGGTAATCGGCAAACCGGTCGTATTCCTCAGGGTGCGAGTCTAAAAAGCACATATAGTCAATATATGTTTTTACGCCCGTGGCCAGCATTCTTCGTTCCAGACGCCGGGTCACGGTTCCACGCCTGTAGCCACGGAAATCATAGCCGCTGTCCCGATACACCTTTTCGAGGAGAACATCGAGCACGGCCTCTTGGTGCTCGGTAACCTTACTCTCTATCTTGAGCATCACAACACTATTTACTTATATGCCAATTGTAGTTTAAGGATTCTGTATTTGTCAATAGTCATTTATTATTATGTAATTTAATATCAAATACCCATGATGAAAATTGCCAATTGGCGAATTATGTACTATATTACTGGCCATGAAAGAACAGGGGATGGAGTACAAAAGAAGTAATTGATGTGAGGACAATGCAGATACTTGAGACCGCAGTATTATTCTTGAGGATTACTCTCTGCTGACATCGTCTTAATAAGGGCGATGATTGGGGATTATAACACCACGCAAGATTGAACAAAAGGACCTAATGCAAATAAAACCTTTTCATGCCGTTGCCGTTAGTCTTTTTCATTTTTTGCCCTTTAGTACCTCAATAACCTGATCGTATATTTCAACCCACTCGCTATGGTCTATACCGGCCCTTTGCCAAGCCCAGTGCCGCCCTGGGTTATCAACAATACCCTGATGGGTTTCTCGCGCCCACTCCATTTGCAGAATCAGATAGTCAAGGTTATCCGATGGGTTATACCCCCTTACTTCGCCACCACCCAAGATATACCAGTCGCCAATGGCATCTTCAACTGCGGATGGTTCCGGTGTCTGGTATAATGGCTTAGCCAATACTCGCCTGTTTTCCTGCTCGTAGAGCATACCAATGGCAAAGCTGCCCAACCCAACCAATACCACCAGAGCTATGGCGACAAACTTTCTCATCTGACACACCGACCCCTGTCCTCTAATGGTAATAAGCAAATAGAGGGTAAGCTCATCAGGACAGACATTCGGAGTCGCCTCCTGATAGTGGCGAGGGAAATCTCTCTCTGAGGAAAAGCTCAATGTCCTCCCGTCGATACCGGCGGTCTGCTCGCGGCCCAATACGATAACCCTTCAGTAATTTTCGGTTATGCCAGCGTCTTACCGTACCAGGATGGACATTGAGCATGCGGGCAACCTCTCCGGTAGTCAGCATATTTTGCACTTGCTGATAATGCCTCACTGACTACCATTCCTCTCTGCTTACGGTTTCTGGAATGGCGTCGCTGCCCAACCAGTGGAGGAACACGGCCTCTACAGGAGCATCCTGAACTATCTTCGCCTTTACGCTGTCATATTGACCCTGGTAAGCCGTCATCTGCTCTCCCCTGTCATCAAAGACCATGACCATATCATTCTTCAGCTTGATTACCGTTTTCATCATCTTACTACCGCCCTCCTTACATTTATTTCTAGTCACTACTTCCATCTTAAAGCCGCGCGATTAATTCCCCATAAAAGAAACGTTGAAACTCTGTTAAAATTATGGGGACAATATCGGCGATTTCTTAAGGTAGCCAGCATTGTGCTATACTAATCCAGAGTCAGCCGGTCGGTAAGACACTTACACGCTGGTACCGGGAGGTGGCATGAGCAAGCTGATCGATAAACTGCTCCAGACCGCGGAAACGGTTTCCCTGCCATTGGGATTCAGAGCCACCAAGCCGTCCCCGGCAAAGCCTAAAATGGCGCTTATTGCCCGGGTCGAGCCGGCAAGTAATACCGCGCCACTGGTTGATTACGTTTCCAGCGCCGACGCTGCCATCATTGCTCAAACCGGCACCGGGAAGGACGCCGCCACGGATATTGCCCGGTCACTGCCCGACATGGTCTGGGGGCTGTGGCCGGAAGGAAAAAATCGTCAGCAGATAAAGGTCTCTATCGAGGCTGGTGCCGACTTTGTCATCCTGCCTCTGGATGCAGAGTTCGGCCTTTCAGGCATCGAGAAGGCGGGCAAAATATTGCTCGTAGAGTCGTCACTGAGTGAGGGCCTGGTCAGAACGATAAACGAACTACCGGTAGATGCCGTGCTGCTGGCTGATGACAAAGGAGAAAGCTCCGCCATTACCTGGCACCAGCTCATGCTCTGCCAGCGCTTTGCCGACCTCTTGTCCAAACCCCTGCTCCTGACGGTGCCGACAGCGGTTAACGAAGATGAACTCAAAGCCCTGTGGAAAACAGGCGTGGATGGGGTGGTTATACCGGTGAAAACGGCGCAACAGGCGAAAAGGTTAAAGGTACTGCGTCAGATAATCAACAAGCCGGACTTCGCCGCTCGACCCCGCAAAAAAGTAGCCGCCTTATTGCCGCACATCGGTGAAGAAACGAGCACTGCCATAAACGATGCGGAGGAAGAAGAGGAGGAAGAGGAAGAATAATCCTTCCCTCAGCACAGTCTCAGGAGCCGGACTGAGCCTTCTGCCAGGATTTCCCTTCCGTGGTAATCGCCGGCGCAATCACCATCTCCGCCTGATGCATTTCCCGGATGGTAGTTGCCCCACAGACACCCATCGCGGTGCGGATAGCCCCGACGATATTCTGACTGCCATCGGTTACGGATGCTGGACCGAAAAGGATATGTTCCAGCGTGCCGGTGGTGCCAACTTTGATCCGGGTGCCCCGGGGCAGTGCCGGGTGAGGATGAGCCATACCCCAGTGATAGCCCAGTCCCGGTGCTTCTTTCGACTGGGCAAAAATGGAACCCAGCATCACAGCATCAGCACCGGCAGCCAATGCTTTGCAGACATCACCACCCTTGCGGAATCCACCATCGGTGATTATGGGTACGTACCGACCCGTCTCGCGGCAATACTGGTCCCTGGCGGCGGCGCAGTCGATTGTCGCCGTTACCTGAGGGACACCAACGCCGAGGACTTCCCTGGTGGTGCAGGCAGCACCCGGCCCAACACCGACTAATACCGCTGAGATACCGGTCCGCATTATCTCCAGGCAGGCACTGTAGCTGACGCAGTTGCCCACCGCCACCGGCATGGAGACCATGTCCCGCAGCTCGGAGAAGATAAGACCACGGTAACTTTTCGAAGTATGGCGTGCCGTGGTCACGGTGGACTGTACAAACAGTATATCCGCCCCGGCCTCAGCCAAAATCGGGACAAAGCGCTTGGTATTGGCCGGCGTTACCGAAACAGCACAGGTTCCGCCCTGTTTTTTGATTTCCTGAATCCGTTCACCGATGAGGTTATCCTTGATGGGGCTAGCATAAATTTCCTGCATCAGCCCGGTTACCTCGGACTGCGATGCCTGCGCGATTCTGGTCAGGACCTCGCCGGGGTTCTCGTATCGCGTCTGCACCCCTTCGAGGTGGAGAACGGCAAGGCCACCCATTTTGCTCACCAGCACGGCGAAATTCACATCGGTTACCGCATCCATAGCCGAAGCGATAATGGGCAGAGAGAACGTATAATTCTCGATGGTTAAGTCGATGTTGGTCTGGTCAGGGTTGACCGTGATGTCTCCGGGGACGATAGCCACCTCATCAAAGCTATAGGCACGTCGCAGTTGTTTGTACTGGGGGGACTCCATCTTTTTTGGCACCATTTAAATATAGAATATAACAAAAGCCAGATGGCAAGTCAAGAAATTTCGCCCACCACCGCCAAGCTAGACAGGCAATGAAGCGTAGGTTATAATACATTACGTTAGGGAAATTTAGCATTCATGCCTAATTTATACGTGGTGGCAACTCCTATCGGCAATCTGGAAGATATCTCTCTGCGTGCCCTCCGCGTTCTGCGTGAAGTCAAGCTGATTGCCGCCGAGGATACGCGTAAAACAAAACGGCTGCTGAACGCCTACCATATTCAGACGCCGATGACCAGTTACCACGAGCATAATGAAAAGGCCAAACTTGATTACATTTTAAATTGCTTGAAGGAAGGGGATGTGGCCCTGGTTTCCGAGGCTGGAATGCCAGGAGTATCCGACCCTGGCTATGAACTTATCGGAGCGGCGAGCCGAACCGGTATTCCGGTTATTCCGATACCGGGCCCGTCAGCGGTCATCACGGCACTGGTGGTCTCCGGCCTTCCCACCGACCGCTTTCTCTACCTCGGTTTCCTTCCCCGCAGAGCCAGTGCTCGAAAGCAGGCATTGAAATCAGTAGCTCAGGAAACGGGAACCCTGGTCATCCTGGAAGCGCCGCACCGGCTGCAGCCGGCACTCAATGATTTGCGACTGGTCCTTGGCGACAGGCAGCTCGCGGTCTGCCGCGAGCTCACCAAACTTCATGAAGAAGTTTTTCGGGGGACCATAAGTCAGGCTATCGACCGCTTCACCGAGCCCAGAGGCGAACTCACCCTGGTTATTGAAGGTAAAAGAGAAGAAAAACCCCAGAAATCGAATAAAATTATTGAGGAACGGCTGCGTGATATGTATCAAAGTGGTGTCAAAGCAAAGGAAGCTATCGCCAGAGTAGCCGGGGAGACCGGCCTTTCCCGCCGCGAGTTATACCGGACCTGGCTTAAAATGAACAAGGTCGCGGATGAAAACCAGAATCCATGTCACAGTCTGGAGAGGAGTTGAGCCATGCGTCGAGGGTGCATTTCACAGGGAGAAGTAAAGTGCGATGAGTGTCAGCGCAGTATCCTCTACCCCGAGCGGTACCTTGCCGTCGATGAAAAGGACGGAATCGAAGACGAGGAAGGGGAGACGAGACGGTACTGCGTTGATTGCTGCCTGAAAAAGGGTTACGCCCAGTATAAAACGGAAAAAGGGGAACAAATACTGACCTTCCTTGAATCCGGAATTCCAGAACATGATTGAGGTCGCCTGATGAGCGAGAAAATCTTCATTGCCGTTGCCTGGCCATACGCGAATGGTTCACTTCATTTGGGGCAGATTGCCGGTGCCTATCTGCCGCCCGATATTTTTGCCCGCTATCACCGCACCAAAGGCAATGAGGTACTGATGGTTTCAGGCTCGGACCAGCACGGCACACCCATCACCATCAAGGCCGAACAGGAAGGGAAAAAACCGGGTGAAATTGCCGCCCGGTACCACCGGCAGTTCCTCGAGTCCTGGCAGAGGTTTGGCATATCGTTTGACCTCTTCACCACCACCGGCACGGAAAACCACGCCCGGGTTACCCAGGATATCTTCCTTACCCTGCTCGACCGCGGTTATATTTACAAGAATACGCTATCGCAGCCATACTGTCCCAGTTGCCAGCGTTTTCTCGCTGACCGCTACATTGAGGGAACGTGTCCGTTCTGCAACTCTCCCGGCGCACGCGGTGACCAGTGCGAGGCGTGCGGGAAACCACTGAGCCCCGCTGAACTCATCGACCCGCAGTGTCGCATCTGCGGCACCACGCCCGTTTTCCGGGACACCGAGCATTTCTTCCTGAAGCTCTCCGCCTTCAATGCTGACCTCTTGCAGTGGGTGAAAACCAAGACGCACTGGCGACCAAACGTGCTGAACTTCTCCCGGCGTTACCTTGAGGAAGGGCTGAAAGACCGGGCCATCACCCGTGATATAGACTGGGGGGTGGCGGTACCTTTGGAAGGCTTTGAAGGCAAACGTATCTATGTCTGGTTTGAGGCCGTCATCGGCTACTTATCTGCCGCCAAAGAATGGGCTACTATAAGCGGCAATGAAGAAAAATGGCGCGATTTCTGGCAGAACAGTGAGACCAAGAGCTACTATTTCATCGGCAAGGACAACATCCCCTTCCATACCCTCATCTGGCCAGCAATGCTGATGGGCTACGGGGACAACCTGAACCTTCCTTATGACGTCCCGGCAAATGAGTTCCTGACCATTGAAGGCAGAAAGCTCTCCACCAGCCAGAACTGGGCGGTCTGGCTGCTTGACTACCTCGACCGCTATGACCCCGACCCCCTGCGTTACCTCCTGTCCATCAATATGCCGGAGACCTCTGATACCGATTTCTCCTGGCGTGAGTTTGTGCGCCGCAATAACGACGAGTTGGTGGCCACGTACGGCAACCTGGTACATAGAGTGCTTACCTTTGTTTACCGTAACTTCGAGGGCAGCGTGCCGGAACCCGGCGAGTTTGATGCCCAGGATAGCCAGATTCTCACCGGAGCCAAGAATACTCTGGAAACGGTAGACGGACGGCTCTATGGCTGCCACTTCCGCGAAGCCATCAGAGCGGTAATGGCACTGGCACAGGAGGCCAACCGTTATCTGGATGATAAATCTCCCTGGAAAAAAATCAAGGAGGACCGTCAGGCAGCCGCGACATCGCTTTACGTAGCTTTAAACGTGATTGCCAACCTGAAAACGATGCTCTATCCCTTCCTGCCCTTCAGCTCCCAGAAGCTTCACGAATACCTGGGTTTTACGGGAAGAATCGAAGATTACGGCTGGAACTGGCAGGAATTGCCACCAGGACAAAAATTGCTTCCTCCCCAACCATTATTCTCCAAACTTGACGACAGTCTGGTAGAGGAAGAAGCCAAGAAACTCGGCCAACCACCGTTATAGATGAGAAAGGAGACTTGTGGAGCTCAACGGAACATACCGGTCCATACAGGACGACCTCTCGCAGGTAAAGGAATCCCTCCGGTCGATCATCAAAGTTGATTTCCCCTGGCTTTCCGAGCAACTGGACTACGTGATAGGTAGCGGCGGGAAAGGTATCCGGCCAGCCCTGACGCTGCTGTCAGGCAAGTTCTACCAGTATAACTTGGAATATCTTCTGCCCATGGCCGTGTCCGTGGAACTCATGCACACCGCCACCCTCATTCATGATGACGCCATTGACAAGTCAATGGCACGGCGCGGCCGGGCTACCATTTTCAAGCTCTGGGGAGAGGAACCGGCGATACTCCTTGGTGATTACCTTTTCGCCAAAGCCGGCGAATTTGTCTCGGACACGCAGAACCCGAGAGTCATCAAGCTTTTCTCCCAGACCTTGGCCACCATCTCCAGCGGTGAACTGAACCAGTTCTTCAGCGCCTACAACCTGCAACAAACACGGGAACAGTACTTTAAGAAGATATTCGGTAAAACCGCTTCCCTCTTCTCCCTGGCTACCGAGTCAGGAGCTATCCTGAGTGGAGCACCGGAGAAATCGATCAAAATACTCAGAGACTACGGGCATTCCCTGGGTATCGCCTTTCAGGTTGTGGACGATATCCTGGATTTCATCGGCACCGAGGAAGAACTGGGCAAACCGGTGGGCTCGGATTTAGCCCAGGGAACCCTTACCCTGCCGGCAATGCTGCTGCTGGAACGCTGCCCGGAAGATAACCCGGTGAAACGGCTCTTCGATAACAGAAACGACCAGGATAACATCAAACAGGCGATAGAGATGATTCGAAATTCACCGATAGTGGACGAGTGCTACACCGTGGCTTCAGAATACTGCGCCCAGGCCTGCCAGAATATCAACCAGCTCCCCGCTAATAGCAGCCGCGATGCCTTGCTGCAACTGGCCGAGTACGTCGTGGCCCGTAAAAGATAAGGGCCAGTTGCGTTCACTCCTCGACCCATACGCTGCCATCCAGGTAGGTTTCTTTCTTACTTGTTGGCATTTCCTGCTTGAACTGGTCAATGGCATACTGACAGGCAGCAAACCCCTCGGTACGGTGTGCTGCCGCTATGGCAACGACCAAATTGATATCACCGACATTTAACCTGCCGACCCGGTGGTAAATGGCAACGTTATCAACCGGCCACTTTCGCTTGATTTCGTCAGCGATTTCACGCAGTCTTTTTTCCGCTTTCCCGGAGACATCCTCATAGGCCACGAACCGAACCCGCTTACCGCGGGAATGGTCACGAATCAGACCCACATAGGTAACGACGCATCCACTGCTGCTTGCTTTGACCTCATTTACCACGGATTCCGGTGATATCGGCTGGTCTGTGATGGCAATCATATTCACTCTCGGGCAATTAAATATTTATTTCTTAGTCCAATGCGAATTATAGCTTAAAAGGATATAGCATTATAAAAAAAGAGGGGACGTAGCCCCCTCTTAATCGGTTTTTCCACGTGTTTTAATCAGGAGCCGCTGGTGTTTGTTTCGGGACAAGGCGGGGTACCATGGCAGGCTTATCAGGTTTGGGCGCCCGCTCAGCTTCACCAACCGGCTCGACCGGAACCGGCTTAAGTTCCACTTTATTCTTTTTCGCTGGTTTTGGCGCTGTCCCACCCAGAACAGCCGCCAGAGCCTCCCCTTCCAGCGTCTCTTTATCCATAAGCTGTTCCGTAATCAACACTAACCGGTCCTTGTACTTGGTCAGGATGTCCTGTGCGGTCTTCTGGGCTTCCTCGATAAGGCTATGGACCTCTTCATCAATGAGCTCGGCTATCTTATCGCTGTAATCCCTCTGCTCTGAAATCTCACGACCGAGGAAGATCATCTCCTCTTTGCGTCCAAAAGTACGTGGCCCCAGCTTATCACTCATGCCGAAGCTAGTGACCATCGCCCGGGCGATCTTGGTAGCCTGCTCGATGTCCTCTGCAGCACCAGTTGTAACCTCATTAAAAATTACCTCTTCAGCAGTACGCCCACCAAGAAGAGTAGCTATTCTATCTTTTATCTGGGCTCTTGTCACCAGATATCTATCCTCAATGGGCAGCTGGCGAGTATGACCGAGCGATATGCCCCGCGCCACAATGGAAATCTTGTGCACCGGGTCGGCATTGGGCAGCATATTGGCCACCAGGGCGTGCCCGGCTTCATGATAGGCGGTGATCTCTTTCTCCTTCGGGCTTATCTTGCGGCTCTTCCTCTCCGGCCCGGCGATAACCCTGTCTACTGACTCTTCGAATTCAGACATGCCAATGGCGTCCTTATTGCGCCTGGCCGCCAGAATAGCCGCCTCATTGACCAGGTTGGCCAGGTCGGCACCGCTCAGGCCCACCGTACCCTTGGCCAGAACTTCCAGGTCAACGTCTTTATCCAGCGGCTTACCCTCGGCATGAACCTTGAGAATGGCGACCCGACCACTAATATCTGGACGGTCCAGAATTACCCTGCGGTCAAAACGACCGGGCCTCAGCAATGCCGGGTCAAGGATGTCCGGTCGGTTGGAGGCGGCCAGAACAATCACGCTGGTACTGGTATCAAAGCCGTCCATCTCCACCAGGATTTGATTGAGGGTCTGCTCTCTCTCGTCATGGCTGCCGCCCATACCCGAACCGCGGTGGCGGCCCACCGCATCAATCTCATCAATGAAGATGATACAGGGAGCATTGCGCTTCGCCTGGTCGAAAAGGTCGCGCACCCTTGAGGCGCCGACGCCAACAAACATTTCCACGAATTCACTGCCACTGATCGAGAAGAACGGCACATCAGCTTCACCGGCTACCGCTCTTGCCATCAGCGTTTTACCCGTACCTGGCGGCCCGACGAGCAGCACCCCTTTCGGGATGCGTGCGCCCAGCGCCTGGAACTTTTCCCTCGATTTAAGGAATTCCACCACTTCCAGCAGTTCTTGCTTGGCTTCCTCCACGCCGGCCACATCGTCAAAGGTTACTGTAGGCCGATTGGCCGGGAAGAGACGGGCACGGCTCCGACCAAAGCTCATCGCCTGATTATTTGCCCCTCTTGCCTGTCGGAAGAGGAAGAACAGCAGGCCACCAAAGATGATAAGCGGCAGGAAGTTGAGCATCAGGCTTCCCCAGTTGATACCAGACGAGCCCTTGATATTCACCACGACACCTTCAAGGTTGAGTCCCTCGATCTCATAGATACTGGCATTGCTTTCCTTGAATGCCCGTAACTCGGTATCATCAGTCGTGGTGATGAGCAGCAGGTCGTCCTCCACCGTGATCTCAACGATCTCCTTGTTCTGCGACATGGCAATTATGTCGCTAAGAGGTACTTCTTCAGGCTTGTTCGCCGACGGTAAAAGATAGGAGAACAACGCCACCGCTGCCAAGAGGATGGCAATGTAAAATAAGCTACTCCTTTTCCAGCTAGGTTTCACACTTCACTCCTCATCCTGACTCTTTGCACACATTAAATTATACCACAATATACCATATCCTTAGTATTCACCGATAATCACAGGCTATTATAAAACGCCTGCAGCCGCAGTGCGTCTTCCTCCAGGTTTGGGCTTTCACATATTACCATGCCTTTGACATTATAATCTTTCAGCACGCTGAGCAACTCTTTATATTGAAAATCAGATTCCTCAAGGTTCAGGTGATTTATTTCTCCCTTCCGGCCATAGTTGATACCGGTGACGTGAATATGGATGTTTTCCAGTGCCTCCTCGCCCAGACGCTGCCTCGTCTGGAGCAGGACAGCCTCAAACTCGGGATAGGAATTGAATTCCCCGGTACGAGCGTGCCAGTGAGAGAAGTCGAAGCAAGGCGAAACCCCTTTAAGTTCGGCACTGAGGTTCACCAGCTCCTCAATGGTGCCAAACTGGCTGCTTTTACCGGTCACTTCCGGCCTGATACTTACCGGTATGTTTTCACGTTTAAGCTGGCTCAACACTTCACCAAGGTATCTCTTTACTGTCTCATATACGGCTTCCGGCGCCTGTCCCATGTAAAACGCGGCATGAAAAATTACGCTCTCCGCATGGCAGAGAGAGGCTATGCGCGCCGTCAGCAAGATGCGGCCCTGACTGGCTCTTACCTTTTCAATATCCTGCGCATTCAGGTTAATGAAATAGGGGGCGTGTGCTGACAATCTTACACCGGTGCGAACCGCCGCCTCGCCAACCAGCCGAGCAGCGGCCTCACCCATCTTCACCCCCTGGACAAACTCGACCTCCATGCAGTCCAGCCCCAGCTCGGCAATGCGCTCAATGCCGCTTATGGTTGAAAGTTGCCGGGAACTCCGCGGAGTTCCCGCCGTTCCGAAGAGCAAACCAGCCATTCTCTTTTCATTCCCCAATATCACCGAGCCAGCGGTCGGATTCGAACCGACGACCGGCGGTTTACGAAACCGCTGCTCTACCCCTGAGCTACGCTGGCATGTGATCGTGGACTTCCCCGGTTTGACGTTCCCTTGACGTCGGAGCTACCCCTGACGGTAGTACTTCATCAAGCAACGCCATCATGTCCTCCTGCATCCCACTTATTATATGAGAATAGGTATCCATTGTAAACGCTACCGAGGCATGGCCTAGAGCTTCGGAGATAACCTTTGGCTTGGCTCCCCGGAGTAACATCAGGCTGGCGAAGGTATGCCTCATAATATCAAACTTCCTAAAATACTCAGAACTTACTCAATCCCACAGATGAATTGGGACATGAATACTCTTAGTCGATGGTTAAATACTAATCCCAATCAAGATATGCCAATACTTAACTATCTTTAAGAACAAAATGCCATCGTTTAATTGTTTGCTCACTAGCTGCCATAAAAAGGTCCGTTAATTATCACGTCTAATGTCTAGACGTGGAACTCTCGTTGAATAAAGGAACGCTTGTTACCGAGAGGGTAACAAAACAAGCTAGTGTTACCAAGTTTAACATTGAAACTGGACTATTTGTTAGGAGATAGGTCATAGGATACTGTCAGCCAAAGACACTCCATATTCGGATGACAGTTTCTGCAAATCATTTATGGTAGTGGGAGGAAGAGGGATGCCTTCCTTCTCCCTCCGCCGTTGGTTGCGTATTTCTATCTCTCCGGGCAGAAACACCTCGTTTATGCCTTTTGCCCGGGGTAATGACTTTATTTCCCGTATCATCGCGTCCATACGGCTTTTGAATTCGTCGACATCGATAAAACGGCGAATATCAACGGCGCCCATCATTTGCCCCACGTTCTGCGGGCGCTCCAGATTATTATAGAGGTCTCCCACGTTGGGCCCGCAGTTAGCTCCGGTCAGTACGCCCACCAACACATCAATTATCAAAGAAATGCCAGACCCCTTTGGTCCACCGAAGGGGATAAGGGCACCCTGTAAAGCCCTAGCAGCATCGGTAGTTACTTCTCCGTCTGAGTCAATAGCCCACCCCATTGGAATGGGTTCCCCCTTCTGCGCTGCCAGGATGATTTTTCCCCACGCGGCTACACTGGTCGCCATGTCAAGAACAACGGGTAATTCTTGACCAGCGGGAACTGCCACCGAAAGAGGGTTAGTCCCAAAATAAGGCGCTCGGCTACCCCACGGGGCTACCGTTGCATACGAATTCGCCAGTACCATACCGATCATGTCCTGCTCCAGGGCTTTCATCGAGAAAAAAGCCGTCGCCCCAAAGTGAGTGGAATTGCGTATGCCGACTAAAGCGACGCCATTTTCCCTGGCTTTGGCCATGACCAGTTCCATTGCCCTCACCGCCACCACCTGCCCGCTGCCGTTATCCCCATCCAGCAGAGCCATCGCCGGTGTTTCCTGCAGTATCTCAATCTGCGGTTCAGGGTTAACCAGTTTTTTATTAAGCCTTTCGATATAGATTGCCAGCCTGGCCACGCCGTGCGAATCCACACCTCGCAGATTGGCCCGTACCAGTGACTCGGCAATCAGGTCAGCGTCTTTGGGTGGGATATTTGCCTTCTGCAATAAGTCACTGCAAAATCGCTTGAGCCCTGAGGGGTCAAAAAACTTGGTAGATTGACTGATCATTCCATTTAACTATCCCACAATTACGCTAGGCAGCCAAAGAACTAACTCCGGGAAGATAGTGATTATAGTGAGTCCAACTAGAATCAGAATAATATATGGCCAGACACCTCTGATAATGTCTTCAACCCTTATCTCCGGTGGGGCAATGCCTTTAAGATAAAAGATAGCGTGAGCGTTGGGCGGACTCAGGAAGCCGGTCTGGTAGCAGACGCAGACGGCGATGGCAAACCAGAGGGGGTCAAAGCCGAGTTGAGCCGCCACTGGCGTGAAGAGCGGGACGATGATGAATATCGAGCCAATCCATTCGATTAACATGCCCAGGATGAATACTATGAACATCATCACGGCGAAAGAAGCCCACTTGCCTCCGGGCACCGCCGCCAGAACCTGGGTGGCAAACTTGCCACCCCCCAGGTAGGTGAAGACGCTGGTAAAGATACTCGCCCCTATCACCAGCAGCATTATGAAGCCGGTTATCCTCATCGTTTCATACGTCGTGCTCTTCAGAACTCCCCAGTTGAATCGGCGGTAGATAATGGCCAGCATGGTGGAGATAAAAGCACCGGCACCGGCGGCCTCGGTGGGGGTGGCTATCCCGGCGAAGATGGTGCCCAGCACTCCCAGGATGAGGAGAATCGGGGGAAACATCTGGAGTAACATCCGGGTAATTTTCTGGCTGGTGGACACGGCTCGTCGCTCTTCCACCGGCAAGGGGGGGCCATCTTGGGGCCTGAACCAGCATCTGATGGCAACATAGGACATATATAGTATCGAGAGAATAAAACCGGGGACAAAGGCCCCGGCAAATAGCTTCCCCACTGAAATCTCGGCCATTGGGCCGTAAATGACTATCATGATGCTGGGGGGTATGAGGATGCCCAGGGTGCCGCCGGCACAGACCGTGCCACAGGCCAGGGACTTGCTATAACCCCGATCCAGCATGGGGGGCAGAGCAATTATCCCCATGGTGACCACCGAGGCACCGATGATGCCGGTGCAGGCGGCAAAAATGGTGGCGACAAAGATGGTGGCTATGGCCAGACCACCCCTGAGGCCACCCATGATAAGGTGCATGGTACCGAAGAGTTTTTCGGCAACGCCGGAATGCCCCAGCATCGTGCCCATAAAGACGAACAGTGGCACCGCCACGAGAATATAATTGGTCATCGTCTTATAGGTCTGGATAATAGCCATGCCAAAAATTCGGCCTTCTCCCATGAAGAGAAGGCCGAAGACGAAGCCTACCCCGGCCAGTATAAAGGCCAGGGGAAAGCCGGAGAATATGCCTATGGCCAGTATGCCAAGCATCAGGATGGTAACCATCATCGGGCTTATCGTTATGTCTAGCATCGCTTCCCCCTGACGATAGTTCTTACGTCACGAATAAATGTGGCCACCAGCCCCAGTAACAGCAGAAAGATGGCTATCGGTGCCACGGTCTTGAAGGGATAGATAATGTTCCTCCAGGCGCTGATTGAGCTCCGCTCGTGAATTACCCACGAGTGCTGGACCCACTCAATCATTTTGGGCATGACCCAAATCCACATCGGGAAAACCAGGAGCAGGTAGAGGGTAGCGTCAAGTATAGCCTGTCCACGGGGTGACATACGCTGGTAGAGCAGGTCCACCCTGACATGGGCTTTCTGGACGAGCACCCAGGAAAATCCCAGGACAAAAAGGCTGCCGCCCAGCATCCGCTGTATCTCAAAAGACCATATCGTTGGCGCATTAAAGGCATATCTGGAGACAACTTCGTAAACGACAGCCAGCATGAGAGGTATGACAATGAAAGCGGCGAGTTTTCCCGTCCATATACAGATAAAGTCAATACCATTTAAGATGCGTTCCACAATGGCCATAGAGCAACCATCCTATCAACACTCACCCCCACCCCAATAAATTGGTGTTTGGTGGAGGTGAGTGTCCAAGCAAAATTTAGCTAGAACTTGGGTGACTGGTACTGTTCAAAGAGCTTCCACGTTTCCAGGAAGTCCAGCTGGCTCTGGTACACCTTGGCGAAGAACGGGTCTGCGGCGCACGTCTTCTTGTAGAGGTCATCGGCTACCTCGAAAAACTGTGCTTGCAGCTTATCCGGCATAGTAACGATCTCCAGGTCCGGCATGGCCGCAAAAGCCTTGAATGCCTTGGCGTCTTCAATCACCAGGTCGGTGTATGCCAATGGGGCAATGGCGTGGTTAACGGCATCGTAGGCTACCTTGAGGTCGTCGGGTAGTTTCGCCCACGAATCGTCATTGACCGCTTCCCAGTTTACCGTGGCCGGCTGGTGTATCCCCGGAACATAGACGTACTTACAGATTTCGTAGAAACCAAGGGCGATATCGGTGGCCGCATTGGAATACTCCCAGGCGTCCAGAATGCCCTTCTCCCCGGCCGCATAAAGCTCGGAACCGGCGATGGTGGTCACCGAAGCGCCAACCCTCGGATCCTGTAAAACATCGGCCCAGAAGCCCTTGGTGCGGAATTTCACCCCTTTCCAGTCTGCCAGAGTGTCCATCCTGACATTGGACCAGCAGAGGTCTTCCGGGGTGGTGACATAGGTATAGCCGGTGTAGCCGAAGTTGAAGGGCTCAAGCACCTCATACATATAGTCCAGCCCGCCACTGTGCTCAAGCCAGGCTACCATTTGCGTGGCCGTGAATCCCAGCGGGCGGGCGGAGAACAGCGGGGATGACGGTATTTTGCCAATCCAGGTGTGCATGGTCGAGTTAAGCGCATCAATGGTGCCTTCGTTGACGGCATCAAAGGCCTCTTTGCCGTGCATAATCGCGCCAGTCGGGTGAGACTCAATGATAAAGCGACCGTTGGTGACTGCCTCAAGCATTTCGTTGCGCTTGTACAGCCATTTCATGTTGTGCATGGGGTCGCTCCACTGGGCAACCTGCACCCATTTAACCACTTCGGCGGGTTGTGCTGGAGCCGGTGCCGGGGAAGGTGCTGGCGTGGGCGCAGGAGCTGGTGCTGGTGCCGGCGCAGGAGCTGGTGCTGGTGCCGGCGCAGGAGCTGGTGCCGGTGCAGGGGCTGGGGCGGCACAACCAACACTAATAAAACTCACTGCTAACAGGAGCATAACTGAAATTAATAAGATTTTCTTCACCATTTCTTTCTTGCCTCCTTTCAAAGAGTTGAAACTGCCTGATATGTGCTACGCTTCACGTTCTTGAATGTTATCACCCCCTTTGTCAGAATTTATATAGTTTTATATAGTAGGGAAGCTAAACAAAGACTGGATATGTGCCAGTTAGTTTTAAATGTTTTCTAAATATCTTCAATAATACAGGCCTTTATTTTCATCGACTTATGCGATGGTGAGTTAGAAATAAAATTGAATACGATATCGTATACGTCCTCGTAAACACACAGTATATAATTATAACACCATTGTCAAGACCCAACGTTGTAAGATACCGATGAAAACCCACTCAAGCTGCGTAAGTTTTAGACCCTGTATATAATGGACTCGCTACGGCATTTCTTGTTACACTCGATAGGTGGAAGCCTTGGCTGAACTATAAGCCGTAAATTATTATTAAAAGTGCGAGGAGACCATGAAAAAAGCCTTAGCTGATGGAAATTATGAATTGTGGATATTGTTAGCCCAGACAAGAGACTTAATGTACAAGGCGAGGCGGCAAGAATTGACGAAGCACAATATTTCCCCCAGACAAAGTGCCGCGCTGTTTATTGTTCAGTCGCTTGGTGAGGAAGCAACACCTGTTGAGATAGCAAGGCATCTTGTTCGAGAGCATCATTCAGTTACTGAGCTCCTCAGCAGGATGGAGAAGGGTGGACTGTTGAGAAAGGTCAAGGACTTGGACAAGAAGGGCCGGGTAAAGATCGTCCTGACGGAGAAGGGACAGCAAACCTATCATGAGTCACTGAAGAGAGATTCGATTCGAGAAATAATGTCGTGCCTATCCGAAGAGGAACGCCATCAACTACAGTCAGCATTACGGAAAATAAGGAATAAGGCGCTCAAGATTGTCTTATTAAAGGAACTGCCGTTCCCGTAGAACCGGAAAGTACTGCCGTTTATGTTAATTATCCATCGTTGTAAGTAATGTTGAAGAAGCCCGTAACCTATGAAACGGCTTGCCAACCTATGCTGCCCAAAGGGGATTATTCTTATTGAACGAAACGTCATATTGTTGGGTTGAGGGGATATAAAAAGGAAGGATAGTTACTCAGGATGGTTATCTTCTGTTATTTGGTCTGTCGTTTGCGACTCCCGATAGCCACGAACCCGGCGGACTCTATGTAACTATCAATAGGCTGCTCATGATGGTATGAACTTAGCCCCGGCGGCTGAAACAGTATGGAGCGATACTGGACCTCATCAAAGCCGGACTGCTTTAGCAAGTTCTCCACTTTATCCCCAGGAAAGAACCGCGCTTTACTGTAGATGGGGTGTCCTTCCCTTGCCTTAGCCGCATAAAGCTCTGCCCAGGGGCTATCTTTGAGAATCAATCCCAGCACCAGCCCGCCTTCGGGCGTCAGCATTCTTGATACTTCCCGGAGAACCTGTGCCGGGTCATCGACGAAACAGAGAGTCAGTGCGATGAGGATACCCCCGAAGCTGCTATCCAGGAAGGGGAGTTTTTCCCCGCTGGCCCTCTTGACTTCAAGGCCCCTTGCACTGGCCTTTTTCAGGAGGGCCGGGGCCGGCTCCACCCCATACTCTATCCCCAGTGCTTGCGCGAATCGCCCTGAGCCCACCCCTACCTCAAGATAAGGGCGAGGGTAGCTGTGTAGTAGAGGCTGCAGGCATGCCAGTTCCATGGCAAAAATGGTGGCACCCGGCTCGCTGTCAAACCAGGTGTCATACTCATCAGCATAGGTATTGAAAGCTTGGTATGACATTTTGCTGTCTGATTAGACCCACCCCAGCGACACCGGCTTGCGGTAAACTCTCCAGGCATAGAGAGCGGCCACTATTATCAAGCCAATAGCAAGAAAGTAATTATAGAAGAAGGTTGCTCGCAGGCCCATGATGAGCGCTGTCAGCACCAGGAAAAGGCAAACACCGGAAAGCTTCTTTCTCCTTGAGCGGAGGACCGCAATCTTGGGGGCCAATCCTTCCGGCACCGGGGCATCCGGCTTTACCTGGCTCATCAGGGTCTCGATGCGCGGCTGCACTGAGAAGTGGATGTAGGAAAGCAGGCTTACCAGGATAACCAGCGCTACCCATTTAACAATAAGCGTGGGGTCGGTGACTAGGGGAGTGAAGCTGGCGCGAGTAATATAGGTCAGCCACAGGCCGCTGGCCAGCATGGTACCCTGAAAAATGAAGCACCTCACCGCGTTGTTGCGGATGATGTTTTCCATGAATCTATCGGTATAATACCCCAGCGGCATGCCGGTGCGGGCCCGCTCATTGACGATGATAAGCATGTAGAACGGGGCCGCCATAAACAAGGTGGACAGCAGATGTACTACCAATAAGAAAGCCCTTAATTCCATGATGATTTCCTCCTCTTAGTCTGAATTTTCAGTGAATGAACGGTCTTGCTCTTTCCAGGATGAGCTTACCGGCAAGGTCAATCTCTTCTGGGGTGCTCCAGCGCCCCAGCGTCAGGCGAAGAGCACCGAGTGCCCACTCCCGGTCCAGCCCCATCGCCAGGAGCACTCCGGACGGCTCCGTGGAGCCAGCATGGCAGGCAGCCCCGGTGGAGGCGGCAATCTCCGGAACCCGCCCGAGCAGCCCCTCTCCTACTACACCCCTGATACTGATATTGAGAGTGTTGGGCAGTCTGTGTTCCGGGTGACCGTTGATGCAGACATTCTCCGCGCCCAGACCCGCCACGATCAGGTTGTGGAGTCGATCTTTCAAGAGCTTGATGTCCTCCTGGTAGCCGGCTAATGACTTTCGAGCGATTTCACAAGCAGCGCCGAGGCCCGCCATATACGGCACGTTCTCGGTACCCGCTCGTCTGCCGCTCTCCTGCCCGGCACCGTGGATAAAGGAATCAATCATAACGCCTTTTCTGATATAGAGCGCGCCGATTCCTTTGGGTGCGTATAGCTTGTGCCCAGCGATGGTCAGCAGGTCAACATTCAGTTGATTAACATCAACCTTGATTTTGCCGCAGGATTGCGCGGCATCGGTATGGAACAGTATTTCCCGTTCCCGGGCAATTCTACCTATTTCCTCGATAGGCTCAATCGTACCTACTTCATTATTGGCGTGCATAATGGAAATCAGTATGGTTTCCCTGGTGATGGCACGCTTCACCTCTTCCGGGCCTACCAGTCCGTACCCGTCCACCGGCAAATAGGTTACCTTGAAACCCAGCCTCTCTTCCAAGTAATGGCAGGTGCTCAGCACCGCCGGGTGCTCGATACACGAGGTGATGATATGCCTTCCCTTATCACGGTTAGCCAGTGCCGCCCCGATGATGGCCTGGTTATCGCCTTCACTGCCGCCGCTAGTGAAAATAATCTCATCAGCTGAGGCACTGATAAGCACGGCTACCTGTTCCCTGGCTCTCGCCACCGCCTCTTTAGCTCGCTGCCCGTAGATGTACCCGGAAGACGGGTTGCCAAAATGCTCCTCCAGGTAGGGAAGCATGGCATCGCGAACAGCGGGGTCGATCGGCGTGGTAGCGTTGTAATCAAAGTATATAGGTTTATCACTCATCGGGGTGCTCCCTTATTCGTGTTCCTCTACTTCAGAAATAAACATACCGTGCCAGGTATGGTACCAGATATCTCCGGAGTATCCGTTAACGCTCAACATGCCGTAATGCTTACCTTCAAGCTCGATCATTATCGTATAGTAGCCGTAATAGGCGATAATCTCGTCGGCCTCGGTGCCAGGGTAGGCCACGTCCAGGAAGTCCCGCGCAATTGCCATAGCCTGCTGCTGTGTGACCAGCATCTGCGCCTGCTGGTAGCTGCCCATCATGCCGTACTTCTCGTTCCACATCATGCTCTGTGGTTCGGGCTGATAGCTGCCATAATACCGGTCGATGATAATCTCGATGGCGCCGCGGCCGGTGGTCTTCTCGACCAGCGAAAGATAGAAGTTGTGGGAATACTCCTCGAACTCACCGATTTCCAGCTCTGGGTTGTTCAGGGAGGCCAGGTAGCTATCAGCTATGCCCTTGGCATCATCATGGGAGAGCGCCGTGGGCACATCAGAGTAGTAGCCGCTCATGCCTCCCATCATCGGCATGCCGCTCATCATGCCCCCAGGTCCCATCATACCACCGGGGCCGTATTGGTAAGGTTGCTGCCCGCCCGGTTCAGAAGGATAGGGCTGCCCCTGCGATGGCTGCTGGCCCGGCCCTGATGGCCCCATCATGCCACCCCCCTGGCCACCCATCATACCGCCACCTCCTGATGGCGCGGTCCCCCAGGTTGGCACGCAGGCCGTCAGGCTCAACAAGGCCGCCAGTGCTATAGCAACGAGCCCCAACATTAACTTCTTCATGTTGCACCCCCTGTAAAAAATCGCGTTTTTTTAGATAAGGTCTTTCTTCTTGGCTTCGTACTCTTCTTTGTTTATTTCGCCCCGAGCATACCTTTTCTTCAGTATCTCCAGGGCGGAGTCTGCTGACCGCCCGGCACTGTCAGATTCCCCCGGCCTGCGGACGGCCGCTACCACCGCCCACGCAATAAGCCCAATAACAACTATCCACAAAATAGGCATAATGAACATAGTACCGTAACCTCCCATCATACCGGGGCTCATCATGCCGTAGCCATATCCCTGCCATCCCCAGAGAAATCCCGGGACCACAGACAAGATGACAATTACAGCTATAATGATGCCCCCGATAATTAATGCTGTTTTCACATTCTGATTCATCTTATTTCCCTTCTCATTGATTCACCATACCTCTATCGCTTTTAGCGGGCAGGCGAGGACGCACTTGGCACAGCCTTGGCAAAGAGATGGGTTGGGCTTTGGTGCCTGATAAAGCGCTTCCTGCTGCAGCAGCTTACGAGGACAAGCCGAAACCGCGGCGCAGGTTCCGCTATCACATTGCTCCGGGCGGCACTTATAATAGTTTACTATTGCCATCTTCTTGGGCACTGGCCATCACCCTCCCCGCTAGCGGGCTTTGCTTCTTGATCAGCCATTTCTTCAACCGAAGGTGACCACCTTGTCAGAATCGGAAATCATCTCCAGCAGGTCAGACATAGTCGAGATGGGGCAGACACCACCTTCCTGCTTCCTTGCCTTAAGGCAGGTGCCGCAGGCTAGTATCCTGCCAGCACTGGTCAAAAAAGCGGATAGAGTTCCTCCGACATCATAAGTTTCGTCCTTAATATTTTCTATTTCCACACCGCTTCCCATAAGGAATACGCTGACCTCGTGTCCCGCCTCCAGAGCCGTGTTACCTAGGCGAAGAGCATTCCATGATTTCTCAGCGTCGTTAGTGTTGATAACGATGCCGAATCTCATTAATTAACCTCCAAAGCCGTATTCAAGCGTACCTTTTCCGTGAGGGCGAAGACGGCCGGGCATCTCTCGGAGGCGAGTTTTTCTACCTCTTCCAGCTTTTCCCTGGGAGCATCGCTTTTGACCTGTAGGATAATGCGTATCTCCTCCATGACCGGTTCCCGGGATAAGCCAAAGACGCGTGAGAAGTTCAGGTTGCCCTCCAGCCTGGCGGTGAGCATTTTCAGCTCTATTCCCTTCATGGCCGCCATGGCGGCAAAGGTGGCCGTGTAGCAGGAAACGAGACCGAAGAAGCAGTAGTGCAGCGGGCCGGGCTTGGTGCCGCCACCCCCGAGGTTCTTGGGCTGGTCGGACTCGAAGAGTATCTTGCCGCCCTCAAAGCTTACTTCAGCCCGGAATTGTGGACCGCCTGCCGCCAAAAGCCATTCTCCTTCAATCTTCTGGGTTCTTTTTGCTTTTGATGCATCAGCCTCGGCTTCTCTAGCAACCTGCTCCAGAGCGGACACGTTGACATTATTCATAATCACCATGGTCATACCTCCTGAGATTAATTGGTTCTATCCTGGATAAGAGCGGCATCCTGCCTGATTTGTTCAAACATTATTTCCCGCAGCAGGTCAAAGGCCTCGAGAAGACGGGGGTTGGCTATCCGGTAATAGACCACGTTCCCCTCCTTCCGGGAGACCAGAATGTGACGCTGCCTCATCATGGCCAAGTGCTGGGACAGGTTGCCGATGGCCAGCCCAAGCCTCTGCGATAGCTCACCGACACTCATCTCTTTATCCCGTAATATATTTATCAGCTCAAGTCTCTTAGGATGGGAAAAAACCTTACACATCTCGGCATGGTGTAAATAAATCTGGTCTTCCATTCATACCTCCCTTAGGGGATACTTTAGTAATATCTATAATACTATATATCTATAATACTAGATTACCCCCGGTACTGTCAAGCCATTTCAGAAAATTCTATACAAGGTCTTGACATTCCAGTAACTGGAAGGTGTATCGTAGCTATAGAAAAGGTAGTAGAGAGGAAGGCAAGTACATTGAATGAAAAGAGTGGACTTGATTTTGATATTCAGCTAGCAATAAGGAAAAAACAGATTCATTTCCGTTTACTTAAAGATATCGGTGATAATGATCCTGATGTTATTGCTCTCAAGTAAGATCATATTCAGCCGCTATTTAAGTAGTTCGTGGGTTGATTTATGTAGCTAGACTGAATACCATCTCAAAAGTTCTGTCTATCGTCAAGTACCGCCCACTATAGTGGACTTGAACTCCTTTGGTTAATCCTTTCTTGCCGACATTTTGCCGACAAATTGTTTAGCAATAGACGATATAGAACGATACCAGTAGGCACGAAGCTGAAAATATTGCCGAACAGAATGATACTGGACGCTATTCAGGAGAACTGGGTGGTATATCGTGCATCTTACTTTTAATCAGGTGCTCAGACTGAATTGAATCTGAAAAGTTCTTCTTTCTGTCCACTCAGCTCCACCTTAAAGGATTCGAACCATGCTCCTGTTTCTATTATTGATGTGCGAGGTGTGAAGGCTCAAAGGTTCGTTAGAACCTTTGAGCCTTATTACTCCCCCCCCCCCCAACATACACAAACGAACAACCGAAGGATAGGTCGGGGTATAGGTATTGATACGAGTATGTCGGGAGTGGGGCCAGTGGTTCGGAGTTTCAAGTGCTCGTCTTGGTATCACATTCTGAAGATACCTGGGTTGCCGGCTCACCACCCTTGATGATTATTGATATGGTGTCCTGTGTTTTCCACCAAATCTGGTATTTCACGTAGTACTTCTGGCAGGTTATCAAGAATAGGGAACCAGTATGTGGCAAAGGGAGTCGCTTCTCCGTGGTGGCCTAGATTGTGACAAAGGCCTGTTCTTGTCACACGCTCAAACTGCAGCTAGAAATTTGGCGTTAATTTGGCGTTAAACTGAAAAGGACAGGTTATAACAAAACAGGACTCTACGCACAATACGTGATTTTTGCAATTGACACAAACGTTCTAGTTTGTACGTAAAACTACCGGTTGACATATTAGCATAGAATTACGAAACCGCTGCTCTACCCCTGAGCTACGCTGGCCCAAGGCAAAGTATAACATATATACCATCGCGTATGAAGTCTGCTATTCGAGTTATGTTAAGGGGTTCAACAGGTTTGACACTGCGAAAGGGCAATGCTATGATTTTTGTTTGGTGGCTATTTTAAATTAGCTAAAGAGGTTTATCATGATCAACGAACTCGTCTATGAACTGGTCCAGATTCCAGGTCCGACTGGCTTTGAAGGTCGAGTTGCTAGTCGTCTAAAAGAGTTACTGGAGAGCCACGTTGATGAGCTCTACATTGACAAAATCGGCAATCTTATCGCCAGGAAAAAAGGAACCGAGGGTAAGCGCGCGCTGGCGCTGGTAGCCCACACCGACCAGGTCAGCATGGTGGTGCAGAAGGTAGATGAATTTGTCTGGTTTGACAGACTTGGCTGGATTGATTTCAACAATCTGCCCGGTACCCCGGTGCTCATCCTGGGAGCCGAACGGGATATCCCTGGCGTGGTCTGCGCCAGCAGCACCGTTGGCCGCCGTGAAATGGGCTCCCTGTGGATAGACGTCGGCGACCGGCAGGAATTTGTCTCGGTGGGTGACCCTATCGTTTACGACCATCCGCCACGCTGGCTTGATGACAACGAGACGATACTGGCAAGTCAATCCATTGATGACCGCGTGGGCTGTGCCGTCCTTGTTGAAGTAGCCCGAAGGCTGAAAAAGCCGCCGCGCCATGACATTTACTTCGTGGGCGCTGTTCAGGAGGAGATAGGCTGTTTCGGGGTCAGACATTTCCTGAGGCAGGTAACGCCCGACTGGTTCATTGCCCTGGACACCGGCTTTGCCCAGGATGCCGTGCCCGATATCCAGCGTACAGTGCCGATGCGCACCGGACTGGGAGTGCGCCGACTCGCCTTTGCCCAGCCCACAGTCCCCTACCCGGCCACGGTCAATTTCGCCAGCCCCCGCGTGAACCAGCTATTGATAGACGCCGCCAAGAAATTGGATGTCCCTTTCCACGTCGATGTGAGCACCGGGATTTTCTCCGACCATAATATTGCGTACGAGGTAAATCCAGAGATTGAGTCCACGTTTATGTTTGTGGCGGCCAGGAGATACAGCCATTCTCCAATCGAAGTGGCCGATTTGAGTAACGCGGCGCGTGCGGTGGATGTCCTCTACCAGGCAATAACTGATATGGACAGCTGGGACGAGTGACCGGAAGTATAAAAGACAGGACTGGTTTGGGAGAGATGCACTCTCTTTCGAGCATAAAAACTCTTTTCAGATGGAATTGTCTCGGAAATCAATGATAAATCAGTGGTGTGTCAAAATCGTCAGACAGGACACACGCGGTAAACATTCAGGAGGGAGGTTTTAATGGTGCCGATAAATTCAAATGAAGCGGAAAGAGATGGGATTCTCACCGCCGCCAAGTTGATGGCGGTAAGTGTCCGTACCGCCCCCAAAACGAGGGGCCTTGACTCAATTAAAACGCTCATTCTGCATGAACAGAAGGAACTGGAGAAGCTGGCCGCAACCATGGAGGAAGTCTACGGTGAGGACCCGGAAAGGCTGGCCTTTTTTCACCGCAATGCCGATGATGTCAGGAAATCGGCCGTGGTGCTGCTCATCGGCGTCACCGGCGAGCCCAAGCGGATGGCGGACCCGCTAAACTGCGGTGCCTGCGGCATGGACTGCCCGGCCATGGTGAAAGCAAAGAAAAAAGACCAGGGCATGATGCGCGGCCCGATGTGTCACATGCAGAGCATCGACCTGGGCATCGCTCTTGGTTCAGCGGTTAAAACCGCCAGCGATTTGAATATTGATAACCGCATGATGTACTCCATCGGCGCCGCCGCCCGGCGTATCAAGCTGATGGACGCCGACCTTGTTATTGGTGTTCCGCTTTCGGTGACGGGCAAAGACCCGTATTTCACGGGTAGATAAGCTAATGCAGGTATATAAAGTTATTCTGGACAGCAGGAGGTAATAATGCCCAAGGTTCACATCACTCGCGCAATCAGAACGGAGGCCATCGATCTGCTCAAGAAGCACGCCGAGGTCTCCGCCCGGCAGAAAGAAGATGCACCCAGCCGCGAAGAGCTTTTTCAGAACATCGCCGATGCTGACGGTGCGGTTGTCTGGCAGGACAAAGTCGACGGCGAGTTTCTGGACCATGCACCAAAGCTGAAAGTTATTGCGCAGCGTGCCATTGGCTTCGACCTTATAGACGCTGAAGAATGCGCGAGGAGAGGCGTCCGGGTGAGCAATGCACCGAGCGGTGTCGACGACAGCACCGCCGATTTCGCCATCGCCCTGATGCTGGCCTCGGCACGACAGCTCGTAGAGGCGGTCAACACGACCATGAACGGGGACTGGCAGAGATTTGGCCCCATGGAGAGCCCATACCTCGGCCATGATGTTTACGAGAATACGCTGGGCATTGTCGGCCTGGGCCGGATAGGCTCGAAGGTTGCCAGGAGGGCACGCGGCTTTGACATGAAGATTCTCTATCACGACATCGTGCGCAACCCGAAAGAAAAAGAGCTCGGCGCCGAATTTATCCCCGACCTGCATAAAATGCTGGGCATGGCGGACTACGTCACCATCCACGTGCCCCTTAACGAAGAGACCAGACACCTGATTGGCGCCAGGGAGCTCGCCGCCATGAAGCCATCGGCGATACTGATAAACACCGCCCGGGGAGGACTGGTCGACCCGAAGGCGCTGTATGATGCGCTGAAGAGCAAACGGATACATGCCGCCGCCATCGATGTTACCGAAGTGGAGCCAATCGCACCCGATGACCCGCTGCTCACGCTGGACAATATTATCATCGCCCCGCACATTGCCGGGGCTTCGGCGCTGTCACGGCTGAAGATGGACATGCTGGCGGCGGAAAACGTTATCGCGGCACTGGCAGGCAAACCGATGCCCAGCTGCGTCAACTGCCATCTAATAAAATAAGCAGATTATGGTGGTAAGGTTGTTGTGGTGAGCAAGGTAGGTATAATCGCCAATCCGGCTTCTGGTAAAGATATCAGGCGGCTGGTCGCCTATGCCAGCATCATGGACAACAACGAAAAGACCAATCAGCTGCGCCGGATTATCATGGGCATTGACGCCATCGGAGTTGATGAAATCCTGATTATGCCCGATTACTATGGGCTCGGGCAGAGAGCGCTGGACGGCATCGGGAGAAAGAAGCTGGACGCCAGAGTATCCGTAATTGATATGCCGCTCAGCTATACCAGCGAGGATTCCACCCGGGCTGCGGAGCTGATGGGCGAACAGGAGATGGGGTGCATTGTTACTCTGGGTGGAGACGGCACCAACCGTGACGTGGCCAAAAAAAGTGGCCGTATTCCACTGGTCCCAATTTCTACCGGCACCAACAATGTCTTTCCAGAGATGGTGGAAGCCACCACCGCCGGCCTTGCCGCCGGCATAACTGCCCGGAAGCTGGTTGATGGCAAAGATGTAATTAAAACCCAGAAACGTCTCGCCGTCATCCAGAATGGCCGGGAAATTGACATGGCGTTGATTGACGCGGTAGTGTTAGATCAACTATTCGTCGGTGCCCGGGCCATCTGGGAGCTATCAGAGGTCAGGCAGATAATCTGTACCAGAGCGGAACCAACCAATCTGGGCATGACGGCCATCGGGGGAAACATCTTCCCTGTCGGGCCTGACGATGCTCGGGGAATGTACCTGAGGCTGGGCAATGGCCACCTCAAGGTAAAAGCCGCCGTGCTGCCCGGCGTTATCTGCGAGGTCGGCATCGCAGAATGGAAGCTGCTTGAACCAGGCGAGGAAGTTGCGGTAAATTTGAAGCCCTCGGTCATCGCGCTGGATGGAGAAAGAGAAGTCACGGTCAAGGATACCGACCAGACCAAAATAAAACTTCAGCCTGATGGCCCACCGGTAGTTGACGTCAAAAAAACCATCCGTGCTGCGGCAGAACAGGGCTTTTTCCGAAAATAAGCTATGGGAGAAGAAAGAGATGGCCACAGAAATTAAAATACCACGTGTTGGCATGGCCGTGGCCGATGCCACCATCATTGAATGGCAGTTCAAGGAAGGAGACCGGGTGGAAGAACGCCAGCTAGTGGTGGTTATCGAGACGGAGAAGGTCAGGACCGATGTTGAATCCCCGGTCAGCGGCTTCCTCCATATCATGATGAATGAAGGTGAGACTGCCGCCGCCGGCCAGGTAATCGGTATGCTTGCCGAAACCAAAGAAGAGCTGGCCAAGGTACAGAAAGAGGCACCGGCGGGGAAACCAGCCGAAGCGTCGAAAGCAGTCGAACCGGTGGCTGCTGAGACGGCAAAGGCCGAGGCAGCACCATCAGAAGAAGCCCCGGCAGCCGGAGGGGAAGAACGCATCCGCGTCTCGCCCGTGGCCAGAAAGCTGGCCGAGGAACATGCCGTTGATATCACCCGGGTGGCGGGCACAGGTCCGGGCGGCAGAATCGTCCGCGAGGATATTGAAAAAGCAATCGCCGTCAAAGAGGCGGCACCAGCACCGCCTGCAGCCGTGGGAGAAAGAAAGGTAAAGCAGACCATACCGCTCACCGGGATGCGGGGCACCATCGCCCAGCGCATGCATCACAGCCTTTCTGTTTCGGCCCAGCTCACCACGATGGGTGAAATCGATATGGGCGAGATTGCCAGGCTGCGCAACAACCTGGTAGCACAGGAAAGCACCCTCGGTACCCGCATTACCTACACCGACATTCTCGTCTTTGCCATCGCCCGTATACTCCGCGACCACCTCAAGGTCAACGCCAGCATTGTCGATAAAGAGATTAAAGTCTGGGAAGATATCAATATGGGCGTGGCGACCGCGCTGGAAGACGGATTGATTGTCCCGGTGGTGAAGCACGCCGACCGTAAGTCGCTGGTGGAGATAAGCAAAGAGATAAAGACACTTGTCGAGAAGGCAAAGGAGAACAAGCTGAGCAGTGATGAGATCAACGGTGGCACATTTACGCTGACCAATCTGGGCACGCTCGGCAGCGGCTGGACCTTTGAGACCGCCATCATCAACCAGCCAGAATCGGCCATCCTGCGCGTCGGAGCGATTACCGATCGGGCCGTGGTCAGGGACGGACAGATTGTGGCCAGACCGATAATGACCTACAGCTTGACCTACGACCACCGGGTTATTGACGGCGCCGTGGCAGCCAGGTTTTTAACCAGCCTGCTCAGTGCCCTGGAAAGCCCGACACTGCTTTTAGCCTGATTACATGGCTATATTTTCAGGAGGAGTAGAGCAAAATGGAAAACATGAAAGAAGTCGTGCAGGAATTTGAAGCCAACCTGGCGCGCTGGCAAAAGGAGTGGCCTCAGCAGAGGCAGGGCTTCGCCGCACTGACCCAGGCGGTCAAAGCGCCGGGCGCGCTGGACCAAAAATACAAGTACCTCATTGCCGTGGGCATCGCCGTTGCCGAACACTGCCACTGGTGCATCGCGGCCAACGTGAAGAGCGCACTGGCCCACGGTGCCACCAAGGAACAGGTCATGGAAGCCGGCTGGGTGGCGGTGCAGATGGGTGGCGGGCCGTCTCTGGCCTATCTGCAGCTGGTACAGCAGGCGGTTGACGACCTGGCAACTTAGAGCCGACCGGGGACAAAACAGCCGCATTCTACGTTACTTACGGGAGGTATGTTGTGGAAGATAGAGAGTTGGTCATTATCGGTGGCGGACCGGCAGGCTATGTGGCGGCCATCAGGGCGGCACAGCTTGGCGGCCGGGCTACCGTTGTTGAGATGGAGACACTGGGCGGTACCTGCCTCAACCGGGGATGCGTACCATCAAAAACACTGCTGCACAGCGCCGAGCTCTACGGAATCATGAAGAAATCTGAGCAGTTTGGCATCATGGCGCGGGATGTCAGCGCTGACCTGGCTAAGATGCAGGCGCGCAAGAATACAGTAATCAAGACACACGTATCAGGCGTAGAGAGCCTGCTCAAAGGGAACAAAATAGAAGTCGTCAAGGGTCGTGCCAGACTACTGCCTTCCAAACAGGTGGAAATCGAGAGCGGAGATGGGCAGAAACAGGTTATTCAGGCCCAGAAAATAATACTGGCCACCGGCGGCAAGCCGATATCGCTGCCCATTCCAGGCGCGGACAGCCCCTCCGGCATAATCAACGCCGAGAAAATCCTTAACCTGGAAAGCGTACCGAAAAGCATGATAATGATTGGCGGCGGCGTTATCGGCATAGAGATGGCCACCATTCTGGCCAAGCTGGGCTGCCAGGTGAGCGTGGTGGAGATGCTGCCCCATATCCTGCCCCTGGAAGATGCCGAACTTACGTCCGTACTGGCCAAAGCGCTCAAAGACGACGGTATGCAGCTATACGAAGGCACCAGGGTGCTGCAGATTGAAGACAGCGCGGGCGGAAAATCGGTCACCATCTCGGATGGCAAACCGGAACAAAAGCTGGAAGCAGAAGTGGTCGCCATCGCCGTGGGGTACCGCCCGAGCACGGATGGTCTGGGGCTTGAGGAAGCTGGCGTGAAGATAAACAGGGGTGCCATCCAGGTTAACGAGCGTATGGAGACCAGCGTTCCGGGTATCTATGCCGCAGGGGATGCCACCGGCGGCATTATGCTCGCGTATGTCGCCATGGAAGAAGGCATTATTGCCGCGGAAAACGCTATGGGTCGCCGCACCACCATTGATTACCAGGTTGTGCCGCGTTTCACACACAGCCTGCTGGAACTGGCCAGCGTCGGCCTCACCGAGGAAGAAGCTAAATCGCAGGGGTATGAAATAAAGATTGGCAGATTCCCCTTCGCCGCCAACAGCATTGCCACTATCCTGGGCGAGCGCCGCGGCCTGATTAAAATTATTACCGAGTCGAAATACGGCCAGGTTCTAGGCGTTCATATCCTGGGCCCGCGAGCCACCGAACTCATCGCCGAGGCTACCCTTGCCATGAAGATGGAAGCCACCGTAGCGGACATCGTTGCCACCCTGCATGCCCATCCCTCACTCTCCGAGGCCATGCACGAGGCAGCGCTCGATGTCACCGGCGAGACAATACACTATCCCTCAAAGAACAGGTAGCGAAGCACGTGGAGCAAAGGATGTGGTGTACCGTTCGACAGCTGGGACAGATTGAATACCGCGAGGCATTCAAGCTGCAGAAAGCGCTGCTTCAGGAGAGGTTGAAAAGCCGGATAGCCGATACGATGCTTCTGCTGGAGCACCCGCCCACCATCACCGTGGGCAAGCTGGGCAAGCTGGAAAATGTCCTGGTTTCCCCGGCAAAACTGGCCGGTGCGGGCGTGTCCTTAATTTTCACCGACCGCGGCGGTGATGTTACCTATCACGGCCCGGGACAAATTGTCGGCTATCCCATACTGGATTTGCGAGAGCGGAACCGGGATGCCCACCAGTATGTCCACAACCTGGAAGAAGCGCTCATCAGAACGCTGGCCGACTACGGTATAAAGTCGGAGCGCGACCGCAGCCACGCCGGCGTCTGGGTAAATGATGAGGAGATAGCCGCCCTCGGGCTCAGCATCCGCCAGTGGATTACCATGCACGGCTTTGCCCTCAATGTGAACACAGACCTGAACCACTTTTCATTGATTAACCCCTGTGGTTTCACCAGCAAAACGGCCACTTCAATGGCCCGACTCCTCGGGCGTGAGCTGCCAGTAGATGAGGTGACCGAACGTTTACTGGCCCACTTCGCTGAGGTTTTTGAGGTTGAATTGAAATTCACAGATGACTCAGTCGATGAAAGCTATTATGATAGGAAGACTGCCACCCTGGTTTAAGCAGAGGCTCGCCGACCCTGCCGTCATGTCATCCATGCACGACCTGCTGGACGGATTTAACCTGCACACCATCTGCCAGAGCGCCCTTTGCCCCAACATCGGCAATTGCTTTACGGCCGGCACGGCCACTTTTCTCATTCTGGGAGACATGTGTACCCGGCGCTGCACCTTCTGCGCGGTAAAGAGGGGACATCCAGGTCCCGTTGATGAAGCGGAGCCGGAACACCTGCTTGAGGCAGTTGAAAAACTCGGGCTGAGCTATGTTGTCATTACCTCCGTCACCAGAGACGACCTGCCTGATGGCGGCGCCTCTCAGTTTGCCCGAACAGTAACCCTGCTCCGGGAAAATGTGGCCGGTATCACGGTTGAGGTCCTCATCCCTGATTTCCGCGGCTCAGAAAAGGCCATCTGGATGGTGGTTGAGTCCGGCCCGCAGGTCATCAACCACAACGTGGAAACGGTGCCCCGCCTCTACCCCGAAGTGAGGCCGGGAGCGGATTATGCCCGGTCACTGGAACTCCTGTACCTGGTGAAAAAGCTGAACCCGGTGACTGTCACCAAGTCCGGCCTCATGCTCGGGCTGGGCGAAAGCAGAGAGGAAGTCATCGAGGTGATGGGTGACCTGAGAGAGGCGAATTGCGACCTGCTGACCATCGGGCAGTACCTCCAGCCCTCCCCTCAACATCATCCCGTGATTCGCTTTGTACCTCCGGAGGAATTCACCGAGTATGAAGCCATCGGCCAGGCGCTGGGATTCACCGAGGTTGCCTCGTCGCCCCTGGTCAGGAGTTCCTACCGGGCTGCCGAACTATACGACAGAGCAAAATCCTGCTAAAATGGGTGAGTCCTTAATTATTATGCTGTCGCAAAGGAGATTACGGTGAGAAAAAACCGAATGAGGGAGCTTCTGAACGCGGGAAAGCCAACCGTTGGCACCCACGTAATCACCACATCGCCCGAGATTATTGAGGTGATCGGGCACTCCGGCCTCTTTGATTACATCGAGCTGAGCGGGCAGTATGCCACCTGGAGCCTTCCCCAGCTTGATAACTTCGCGCGCGCCGTAGACCTGTTTCCCCATATGTCCTCCATGATGAAGGTGGAGCAGGACCCGCGACTGTTCATCACCAGCCGTTCGCTCGGTGCCGGTATCCCGAACATCCTGTTTGCCGATTGCCACACTGCGGATGAAGTCAGGCAATGCATCCGCATGGTCAGGCCCGCCACGCCCGAAGACGATGGCCTTCAGGGTTGCGTCATACGCCGTATCACCGGCTTTGTCCTTGAGATTGGCACCGAGGTCTGGGTCAGAACACTCCGGGAGGCAGTCATTGCCATCATGGTGGAAAAGGCAAGCCTGGTGGAACAGATGGACGAGGTGCTTTCAATCGAAGGCCTGGATATGATTCAGTTTGGCCCGTGCGATTTCTCGGTCAATACGGGCCGGGCGGGAAAGATGCACAGCCCCGAAATACAGCGCCAACAAAAAGACATAATCGAACTTGCGCTCAAAAAGGGCGTCCATCCTCGTGTGGAACTTGATGATTTCGAAAAAGCCCGGGAATTCATAGAGATGGGCGTCCGCCACTTCTGCATCGGCTGGGACCTGATGGTCATCTATCAGTGGTGCCGGAAGCATGGGGAAGGACTGCACCGCCTGCTCGGCGAATAAGTTCCACCAAGCCTGTTTGTAGCTATTTGACAATTAATCTTGACTTGTGGTAAACTTTCCTCTTGGATATTTGGATTTCAGCCATAGCTGATGGATTGAACTGAAGGGTTCAAACCATCACCAAATTAATGGATGAGCCAAGGCTCATCCATTTAAATTGTAAAGCAGGAGGAAAAGGTTGCCAACTATCAACCAACTGATACGCAAAGGGCGAAAAAAGGGCATCAAGAAGACCAAATCGCCGGCGCTTCGCTTTACCTTCAATGCGCTGAAAAACCGGATGATTGAGTACAAGGGTTCGCCGCAGAAAAGGGGTGTCTGTACCCAGGTCAGGACCATGACGCCCAAGAAGCCCAATTCGGCGCTGCGCAAGATAGCCAGAGTCAGGCTCACCAACGGCATGGAGGTAACGGCCTACATCCCGGGTGAGGGTCATGAACTGCAGGAACACTCGGTGGTGCTGATTCGCGGCGGACGCGTCAAGGACTTACCCGGTGTCCGCTATCACATCGTGCGCGGGGCGCTTGATACCAGCGGCGTCGCCAACCGCCGGCAGGGTCGCAGCAAATACGGCAGCAAGATGGTAAAAGAGAAGGCGGAAATAGCCTGAAAATAGGAGAGTAGAATGCCCCGACGTGCCCAACCGGAAAAAAGAGAGCTAGCACCGGACCCGAAGTTCCATAATGTAACCGTGTCCACTTTGATAAACAAGGTAATGACGTGCGGTAAGAAAAGGACTGCGGAAACTATTGTGTACGGGGCACTTGATATTCTGGAAGAGCGGTCGAGTAAAGACCCGGTAACGGCGCTGGAACAGGCGGTGAAAAACGCCACGCCGCTGCTCGAGGTCAAACCGCGTCGCGTGGGCGGGGCCACCTACCAGGTACCTGTGGAAGTACGCCCTGATCGCGGTCTCTTCCTGGCACTGAACTGGCTATTGAAATCAGCGAGAGCGAGAAAAGGCAAGTCAATGACGGAAAGACTGGCTGATGAGCTGGCTGATGCCCTGCGCGGTGAAGGCGTCACGATTAAGAAGCGAGAAGATACCCACCGGATGGCCGAGGCGAACCGCGCCTTCGCCCACTACCGGTGGTAAAAGGTGAACAATCATTAACACGAAGATTATGACCAAGAACCCGAATCCAGCAAAGGTAAAAACGATGCCGAGAAGTTTTCCTTTAGAAAAAATCAGAAATATAGGGATTATTGCCCACATTGACGCCGGCAAGACCACCGTTACCGAGCGGATACTGTACTATACCGGTCGTACCTACAAGATTGGAGACGTGGATACCGGTACCGCGGTAATGGACTGGATGGAGCAGGAGCGTCAGCGTGGTATCACCATAACTGCGGCCGCGACCACCTGCTACTGGCAGGACCACCGCATCAACATCATCGATACGCCGGGTCATGTAGACTTCACCGCCGAGGTGGAGCGCAGCCTCAGGGTGCTGGACGGCGGCGTGGTGGTCTTTGACGGAGTGGCCGGAGTCGAGGCACAGTCAGAGACGGTCTGGCGACAGGCCAACCGTTATCGCGTACCCAGAATCTGCTTTATCAATAAGATGGACCGCGTAGGCGCCAATTTCAAACGTACCATCTCCATGATTGAAAAACGCTTGAAGGCGAAACCTCTGCCCATCCAGATTCCCCTGGGCAGCGGTGAATCATTTGAAGGCGTCATCGACCTCATCGAGAACAAGGTCTGGCATTATGATGGTAAGCCTGATTCAGAGCCAGAAGAAGCTGCCGTTCCGGAATCAGAACGGAAACGCTACGATGAATATCGTCACGCCCTGATTGAAAAGCTGGCCGAGCATGACGACCATATCCTGGAAGCCTACCTTGAGAGCCATGAGGTCAGCCCATCGATGATAAGACAGGCACTGCACAAAATAACTCTGGCGAACCAAGGCGTGCCCATTCTCTGTGGCAGCGCCCTGCGAAATAAAGGTGTACAACCGCTCCTTGATGCTATTATCAGTTACCTCCCCTCCCCTTCTGATATGCCACCGGTGCTGGCGATCGATACTACCTCGGAAGCAGAGGTCACCCGCCCAGTCAGCGATGAAGCCCCGTTTTCCGCCCTTGCTTTCAAAGTTGTTTCCGACCCGTTTGTCGGCAGGCTTGTCTACCTCAGGGTCTACTCCGGCATCATGAAAGCGGGCAGCCAGGTTTGGAACTCAACCACAGGCAAGCGGGAACGCATCGGGCGCTTGCTCCTGATGCATGCCAACCGCCGTGAGGAGGTAGAAGAGGCTGACACCGGATCCATCGTCGCCACTCTGGGTTTGAAGAATACCTTCACCGGTGACACCCTTTGCGATACTTCACAGCCGGTGCGGCTGGAATCAATCCGATTCCCCGAGCCGGTTGTCTCCATTTCCATTGAGCCCAAAAGCAGGATCGACCAGGATAAAATGTCCGAAGCCCTGCAGAAACTGACCGAAGAGGACCCCACTTTCAAAGTTACCTACAATGAGGAAACGGGACAGACTATCATCTCTGGAATGGGCGAACTTCACCTTGAGGTCATCGTCAACCGGATGATAAGCGATTTTGGTGTCGGTGCCAAGGTGGGCAAACCACGGGTCGCCTACAAGGAGACGATTTCCGCACCGGTCCAGGTGGAGGGCAGATTTGTGCGGCAGTCGGGAGGGCACGGTCAGTACGGACACGTATGGCTGGAACTCGAGCCAATGAACCGGGGCGGTGGTTTCCAGTTTATTAACTCCCTCAAGGGTGGCGTCATTCCCAGGCAGTATGTCCCCCCCGTTGAGATGGGGATAAAAGAGGCTATGGAAACCGGGGTTCTGGCCGGTTATCCCGTGGTCGATATCAAAGCCACCATCTATGATGGCAGTTATCACGACGTTGATTCTTCCGAGATTGCTTTCAAAATGGCCGGCTCTCTGGCCCTCAGAAACGGTGTCAGGAAAGCCAAACCCGTTCTCCTCGAGCCGGTTATGAAGCTGGAAGTGGTCACGCCAGAGCAGTTCCTGGGAGACATCATCGGTGACCTTAATGCCAAGCGGGGACACATCGAGCATATTGACGCCCAGGGTGATGTGTACGTTATTCAATGCCTGATTCCTCTGGCCGAGACCTTCGGCTATGCCACCAGGTTGAGGTCGCTCACTCAGGGCAGGGCCACACATTCGCTTGAATTCCACCAGTATAGAAAATTGCCGACAGGATTGACTGAAGAAATAATCGAACAGGCAGTGGGGAAATAATATGCCTAAACAGACAATACGCATCAAGCTGAAAGGGTTTGACCACCGCATAATTGACCAGTCGGCGGCTCAGATCGTCGACGCCGTGGAGCGCACCGGAGCAGTAGTGGTCGGGCCGGTACCGTTGCCCACACATATAAAAAAGTACAGTGTGATACGCTCCCCGTTTATTGATAAAGACTCACAGGAGCAATTTGAGATACGGACGCATAAGCGCATCATTGACATTTTGGAGACCACTTCGAAGACAATCGATGCTTTAACCAGATTGAACTTGCCTTCCGGAGTGGAGATAGATATCAAGTTATAGAAGAGTATATAAGATGGCACAGGGAATTATCGGTAAAAAATTGGGCATGTCCCAGGCATTCCATGAAAACGGTATGCTGGCAGCAGTAACCGCTATTGAGGCCGGGCCGTGCACCGTTACCCGCATTAAAACGGCGGAAAAAGATGGCTATAACGCGGTTCAGCTCGGCTTTGGCGAAGCCAAAAGGCTTAACTCATCGCAGCGCGGGCACCTTAAGGAACCTGGCCATTTTAAATATCTCCGTGAATTCAGGCTGGATGATATCAAGGAAATTGAAGAGGGGCAGAAGATGGATGTCAGCCTTTTTAAGTCTGGTGACCTGGTTGATATCACCGGTCTATCCAAGGGCAAAGGCTTTGCCGGCGTGGTCAAAAGGTATCATTTTGCCGGCGGGCCCAAGACGCACGGTCAATCCGACCGGCACCGCGCCCGGGGTTCCGTCGGCGCCGGTACCTCGCCCGGACGCGTACTCAAAGGAATGCGTATGGCCGGCCAGATGGGAAACAAGCGAGTGACAACGCGCAACCTCGAAGTGTTTCAGGCTGACCCTGAGCGCAATCTCTTGCTGATCAGTGGAGCCGTACCGGGAGCTCGAAACGGCCTGCTGCTGATAAAGAAGTCGAGGAGGGGGAAGTAAGGAAGTGCAGGTCCCAGTTTACAGTCTGACCGGCGAAGTGGTTGACCAGGTTGAAATCAGCGACCAGGTCTTTGCCGTGCCCATCAACGAAGGTGTGGTGCATCAGGTCATGGTCGGGCAGCTGGCGAACGCTCGTCAGGGTACCGCCTCAACCAAGACCAGAAGCGAGGTCCAGGGCAGCAGCCGCAAGCTTTTCCGACAGAAAGGCACCGGCAATGCACGGGCGGGCAGCCGTCGTTCAGGAATACGGCGGGGAGGAGGCATTATTTTCGGGCCAAGGCCGCGGGACTATCGCCAGGACACACCAAAAAAGATGCGCCAGCTGGCCCTGAAGTGCGTTCTCTCGTCCAAGGTGAAGGATGAAGAGTTGAAAGTGGTACAGGAACTGAAGTTAGAGCCAAAGACGAAATATATGGCACAGATTCTCAATGCTCTCGGCGCCGACTCCTCAGCACTGGTGGTAACGGCCGGGCCGGAGGAGCATGTGATAAAGGCCGCGCATAACATTAAAGGAATCAAGACAATGCCGGCAAACCTGCTTAATGTGCTTGACATTCTCTCCCACAGGGTGCTATTGATGACGGTGTCCGCGGTACGCCGTGTGGAAGAGCTGTGGGGAGAAAAAGCGGTGGAAGAGGTCAGGGATGCATCTGTCTGACGTTTTACAACGCCCACTGATAACGGAAAAAAATGCCATATTACAGGCGCAGAACAAATACGCTTTTGAAGTGGCCAAAGAGGCGACCAAGCCCCAGATAAAGCAGGCTGTGGAAAAAGCGTTTCGGGTGAAGGTGTCTGGTGTGAATATTGCCTGGGTCTCCGGGAAGACAAGAAGAATAGGCAGACGCATGTATAGCACCCCACCCTGGAAGAAAGCTTTCGTCACCCTGAGAGCCGGTGACAAAATAGAATTCTTTGAAGGTGTTTAGAACGGAAAAAGGGGGATATTGAGTGGCCATCAAGGTATTCCGCCCCACCTCGCCCGGCCGGCGGGGAATGAGCGGCGCAACATTTGAAGAGATAACCAAGGATAAACCGGAAAAATCGCTGACTTCGACGCTGAAAAAGCGCGGCGGGCGCAACAACCAGGGGAGAATAACCGTTCGCCACCGGGGCGGTGGTGCCAAACGGAAACTCCGCTTGATTGACTTCAAACGGGATAAGACCGGCGTGCCGGGCAGAGTCTCGGCGATTGAGTATGACCCTAACCGCTCCGCCCGAATTGCGCTCATTTTCTACGCTGACGGAGATAAACGGTATATCATAGCCCCGGTTGGGCTGGACATCGACGATACGGTCATGTCAGGCCCGGATGCCGAAGTAAGGCCGGGCAATGCGCTGCCGATGAAGGTCATTCCGAGCGGTACCCTCATCCATAATATTGAGATGGAGAAGGGAAAAGGCGGACAGATGGTGCGGAGCGCTGGCACTTCGGCGCAACTGATGGTCAAAGAAGGGGAATACGCGCTGATACGCATGCCTTCCGGTGAAATGCGACGCGTCCGCGGCGACTGCATGGCGACCGTCGGACAGGTGGGCAACGTTGACCACCAGAGCATTGAGCTGGGTAAGGCGGGGCGTAATCGGCTGATGGGCTGGCGGCCCACGGTGAGAGGCTCAGCAATGTCACCGCGTGACCACCCCCACGGCGGTGGCGAAGGGAGAAGCCCGATAGGAATGCCCGGTCCGAAGACACCATGGGGCAAACCGGCGCTCGGCTACCGCACTCGCAAGCCAAAAGCGTCCGATAAATTGATTATAAAACGGAGAAAAGGTAGGTAGGGGTAACCAATGTCACGGTCGATAAAAAAGGGACCATATATTGACGCCAAACTTATGAAGAAGGTAGAGGCCGTCATCAGGTCAGGCCAGAAAGCGGTCATCAAAACCTGGTCACGCTCATCCACCATACTGCCACAGATGGTGGGACTGACCGTCGGTGTGCATGATGGCCGCAGGCACGTGCCCATCTTCATCACCGAGAACATGGTGGGGCACAAGCTTGGCGAGTTCGCCATGACCCGGACTTTCCGCGGTCACGTCTCCAGGTCAGAGAAGACAAGCCAGGTAAGAAAATAATAGGCTGTTACAGGTAAGGGAGAGAATGCAGGTACGAGCTTTTGCCAAAGACACGGGAATACCAGCGCGTAAAGTTCGCCGGATGGTCAATCTGGTACGGGGCAAGACGGTGGACGAAGCACTGACGTTGCTCAAGTTTACTCCGTCGCCGAATGCCCGGGTGGTGGCCAAAGTGGTAAAGTCCGCCGCGTCCAATGCAGAGAATAACTACCAGCTGACACCGTCGGATTTGAAAATCATCACTATTTACGCCGGTGAAGCACGAAGGCTCAGACGGTTCTATCCCCGGGCGCGTGGTCGCATCAGCCCCATACAGAAAAATTCCAGTCACATAACGGTCATTGTTGCCGATGAGGAGGCATAATTGGGACGCAAGGTTCATCCAATAGGTTTTAGACTTGGCATTGTACAGGACTGGCAGGCCAGATGGTACGCTGATACGCATTACGCCGAGTCACTGCAGGAAGACCTGAAGCTGCGGCAGGCCATACAGTCCAAGTATGCCGATGCCGCAATCTCCCTCGTGGTGATTGAACGGCAGGCAAAGGATGTGTCAGTTACCATCTATACCGCCCGTCCCGGTATCGTCATCGGGCGGGGTGGACAGCGCGTTGATGAGCTGAGTGTTTACCTGGAAAAACTCGTCGGCAAGAAGGTCCGTCTGAATATCCAGGAAATCCGCCAGCCGGAACTGGATGCCATGCTCGTTGCCCGAACCATTGCCGAGCAGATTCAGCGCCGTATCGCCTACCGGAGAGCGATGAAACAGGCGATTTTCCGTACCATGCAGGCTGGCGCCAAGGGAATAAGAGTCCACTGCTCCGGTCGGCTGGGTGATGCGGAAATCGCCCGCCGCCAGACAATGCATGAAGGACGGGTCCCCCTGCACACACTGCGGGCGGATATTGACTACGGCTTTACCGAAGCGCGCACCACGCTGGGAAGGATTGGCGTCAAGGTATGGATATTCAAAGGTGAAATCCTTCCTGAACCCAAGGAAGTACCCGTTGAAGGAGTGCCTGCGGAAATGGCGGTCAGTGCCGGTGAGGAATCGGCCACTGCCGTCCAGCCGGAAGAGGAGACGATGGGGGTAACCGCTGAAGCCATAGAGGAAGCTCCAGTGGCAACGGAAGCAGTCACCGGAGAAAAAACGGAAGAGACCCCGGCCAAACCATCACGAAAGAGAAAAGCGGCCGTAAAAACAGAGGAGAAACCGGCTGAGGCCGCGGCTGTGGCGGCGACCGAGACAACTGCAGAAAAGAAGCCGGCAGCCAAAAGAGGCGCCAGAGCCGCGAAGCCCGCTAAAACGGGAGCTCCAGCTTCACCAGAACCCACCAAGGCAGTGGCTAAAGAGAAGGCTGGGGGAAAACCGGCGAAGGCGCCCGTTAAACGAAGCCGAAAAACGAAAACAACCAGCGGCACTGCCGCTGAGACAGAAGTGGCCAGCGTAACCGAAGACGAGGAGAAAGATGCTACAACCGAAACGGGTTAAATATCGCAAATCCCATAAGGGGCACCGCAGAGGGACAGCTCAGGTAAGCAACACCACAACTTTCGGTGATTATGGCCTGCAGGCACTGGAGTCGGCCTGGGTTACGGCGGAACAGATTGAGGCCGCTCGGCGCGCCATTACCCATTATATCCGCCGTGGTGGTAAAGTCTGGATACGCGTTTTTCCGGATAAGCCGGTCACCAAGAAGCCGGCGGAGACCCGTATGGGCAGTGGCAAGGGCAGTCCCGACCACTGGGTGGCTGTGGTAAAAACGGGAAGAATGCTATTTGAGCTGGCGGGTGTTGATGAAAAAGCGGCCAAAGAGGCGATACGCCTGGCCTCGCACAAGCTCCCGATTGCCACCAGATTCGTGGTGCGGGAGACCAGCGCCACCCGCTAGTAATAACAGTATAAAGGAACTGGCCGATGGTTAGGGTTGATGAATTCAGAGCGCTGAGCACGGAAGACCTGAAAAAGCAAATGGAAGAATCAAAGCAGGAGCTGCTTAACCTGCGCTTTCGGCTGGCCACGAAGCAACTGGTGAACCATCGCGAACTGCCGATGGTGAAGAAGAGAATTGCCCGGATTAAAACCATACTGAAAGAAAAAGAGCTGGGAATAAGGTAGCGTCATGGAAGAGAAGCGCAAAACCAGGACTGGACTTGTGGTTAACAACCGAATGGATAAGACGGTGGTAGTGGCCATCAACACCTCCAAACGCTTTCCGAAGTACCGAAAGACCATTGCGTGGGTGACTAAATATCTGGCTCACGATGAAAAAAATGAGTGCCGGATAGGAGATAAGGTCAGGATTGTGGAGACCCGGCCGCTCTCCCGACACAAGCGCTGGCGTGTTGCCGAGATAATCACCAAAGGAGAGGTCGCCGAGGTTAAACCGGAGGAGATAGCGTAACGGTCAGGATTTAATATTATGATTCAGTCTTCTACCAGATTAAGAGCCGCAGACAATACCGGAGCCCGGGAAATCATGTGCATCACTGTGCTCGGCGGCACGAGGAGAAGATACGCCCGGGCAGGTGATATTATTGTCGCCTCGGTGAAAAAAGCCATTCCGGGCGCCACCGTGAAAAAGGGCGACGTGGTGCGGGCGGTGATAGTGCGTACTGCCCAACCCTACCGGCGTCCCGATGGCTCATACATCAGGTTCGATGAGAACGCCGCGGTAATCCTGACCGATAAGAACAACCCGCGAGGAACCCGGATCTTCGGGCCGGTAGCCAGGGAACTGAGAGATAAAGATTTTACCAAGATAATCTCTCTGGCGCCGGAAGTCCTTTGAAGGTAAGAGATTATGAAGATAAGAAAGAATGATACGGTGCTGGTAACCGCTGGCAAAGACAGGGGGAAAAGAGGTAAGGTGCGCCTTGCCTACCCCAAGAAAAATCGGGTGCTCGTGGAAGGGATCAACTTCATCAAGAAGCACTCCCGGGCACGGGGACAGGTCAAGCAGGCCGGTATCATTGACCTTGAGGCACCGATTAATGTCTCCAACGTCATGTTACTGTGTGAAAAGTGCAACCACCCTACCCGTGTGGGCTTCACCGCCCTGGAAGACGGGAAAAAAGTAAGGGTCTGCCGCAAGTGCAAAGAGGTAATTGACTAGATGTCGCGGTTGAAAGAGAAATACCAGAAAGAAGTGGCGCCCGCCCTGATAGAGCGTCACAGCTACGGCAATGTCATGGAAGTACCGCGCCTGATTAAAGTAGTGCTCAATATCGGTCTCGGTGAGGCGAGTCAGAACGCCAAAGCCCTGGAGTCGGCCGAGGCTGACCTGTCCGCCATTTCCGGGCAGCACCCGGTAATCACCCGTGCCAGGAAGTCAATTGCGAACTTCAAGCTGCGGGCAGGCATGCCTATCGGTATGAAGGTAACTTTGCGTGGCGAACGGATGTATGACTTCCTGGACAGGCTGATAAACGCGGTTCTACCCCGGATGCGGGAATTTTATGGAGTTCCTCCGAATGCCTTTGACGGCCGGGGCAATTATACCCTTGGCCTGAAAGAGCAAATCGCCTTTCCGGAGATAGACTACGATAAGATAGAGAAACTGCGTGGTCTGGAGATAGTAATCGCCACCACGGCAAAGACGGATGAAGAAGGCAGGCATCTTATCGAGCTGCTCGGCATGCCTTTCGCCAAGGACGGAACGGAGTAGGAATGGCAAAGAAATCAAAGATAGTTAAAGCACAGAGGCCCGCCAAATTTAGAGTACAGCAGCGCAACCGTTGCCACCTGTGCGGACGGCCACGGGCTTATATCCGCCAGTTTGGCCTGTGCCGGATCTGTTTTCGCCGACTGGCTCTGGCCGGTCAGCTTCCAGGAGTGAGAAAGTCAAGCTGGTAGAAAAATCGAGGGGATGATATGACTGTTTCCGACCCAATTGCCGATATGTTAACCAGAATACGGAACGCCACGATGGCCAAGCATGATAATGTGCTGGTGCCATCGTCACGGCTGAAACTCTCCATCGCCCGAATTCTGAAAGAAGAGGGTTTTATCATCGATTATGAGGTGGTCCGGGGAAAGCCGCAGCGGGTGATTAAAATCCAGTTGAAATACTATGACCATAATAAGCCAGCTATCTGCGGGATGAAGCGGGTAAGCAAACCCGGACTGAGAGTCTATCTCGGGGGGAAGGAAATACCCCGCGTCTTGAGCGGACTGGGCATTGCCATTGTCTCCACTTCTCAGGGTGTGAAAGTCGGTCATCAAGCCTGGCGCCAGGGAATCGGGGGGGAACTGCTTTGCTTTGTCTGGTAATCAGGAAACGGGGTGACATCACATGTCAAGAATAGGACGGATGCCAATAGCCGTACCCTCGGGGGTAACGGTAACAATTGATAAAAACCGGGTGAAAGTGGCCGGCCCGAAAGGCGAGCTCAGCCGCGACATCAACCCTGAGATAGCCATTGCCCAGCAGGATAACACGCTCATGGTGACCCGGCCCAGTGACAACCGTGAACACCGTTCTCAGCATGGTCTGGCACGGAGTCTCATCAATAATATGGTGACCGGCGTGAGCAGCGGCTTCGAAAAACAACTGGAAATCGTAGGGGTGGGCTACCGGGCGGAGAAAGCGGGAGAAAAACTGGTGATCCGCGTTGGCTATTCGCACCTCGTTGAAGTGGAACCGCTGCCGGGAATCACCCTCTCTGTTGAGGGAAACACTCGTATCAAGGTTTCCGGAATCAATAAGGAAGCGGTGGGTGAGATGGCAGCCAGAATCAGGAGAATTCGCCCTCCTGATGCCTATAAAGGCAAAGGGATCAGATACGCCGGAGAAAAGGTTCACCTTAAGCCGGGTAAGGCCGGCAAGGTTGTCGGAAAGAAGTAGCCATGACCAAAATAACAACCAGAGCGGCACGATACAAGCGCCATAAAAGGATAAGAGCGCAAATAAAGGGCACTCCCAGCAAGCCCCGACTTTGTGTGTTCCGCAGCCCGAACCATATTTATGCACAGGTCATCGATGACACAAAAGGGCATACACTGGTTGCGGCCTCAACCCTTGACCCGGAAACAAGAACTGAGATAGATGGCAAAGCGAAAACAGGCCGGGCAGAGCTGGTTGGCACCGCACTCGCGAAAAAAGCTATAGCTCAAGGTATCAAAGAAGTTGCCTTCGACCGGGGTGGCTATAAGTACCACGGAAGGATTAAAGCTCTGGCTGAAGCCGCCCGGCAAAGTGGTTTAAAATTTTAAAGGAATATTAAAATGGCCGAAGAATATAATCAAATGATTAGCCGAATAGACGCTGCCGACCTGGTCCTGAATGACCGTCTCATGTATATCAACCGGGTGGCCAAGGTAATGAAGGGAGGGAAACGTCTCCGGTTCAGCGCCCTGGTGGTCACCGGTGACGGGAATGGTCATGTCGGGCTGGGCATTGGCAAAGCCAACGAGGTACCAGCGGCGATAAACAAAGGCGGTACCGCTGCGAAGAAGAACCTGATTAGGGTATCTATGGACGGGGGTACCATACCACATGAAATTCTCGCTGAGTATGGCGCCGCCAGGGTGATGCTCAAACCGGCCGCTCCGGGCACCGGCGTCATTGCCGGCGGAAGTGTTCGTGCCGTCCTTGAGGCCTGTGGCATCAAGGACATCCTGACCAAGTCCCTGGGCAGCGACAACCGTATTAACGTGGCCAAGGCGACGATGCTTGGCCTCAGCCAGCTCAGGGACCCGAAGGAAGAGGTCGCCAGACGCAAGGCAAAGGCCGTTGAAGAGGGGGCGGAATCAAGTGCCTAAACTGCGCATTACCTGGATAAAGAGCGGCATTGGCTATAATGAATCTCAAAAGCGCACCCTGACCACGCTTGGATTTCACCGGCTGAACCAGAGTGTCGTTCACGATGATTCCATGTCCCTGCGGGGTATGATCAATAAGGTAAGACATCTCGTCAAGGTGGAGGAAACCAGTGAGGCAAAATAACATCGCGCCACCGCCGGGCTCCAGGAAAGCACCAAAGAGAGTGGGGCGCGGTAATGCCAGTGGCCACGGCACCTATTCCGGGCGCGGCCTGAACGGTCAGAAGTCCCGCAGCGGCCACAAAATGCGTCCGGGCTTTGAGGGCGGGCAGTTGCCCCTGATCAAACGCCTGCCCCGGAAGCGCGGCTTTGTCAACATTTTTCGCAAAGAGTATAGCATCGTTAATGTGGATAAACTGAATATATTTGAGGAAGGCAGCGAGGTTACGCCTGAAAAGCTGCATGCGGCGGGCCTGGTTAAAACGTTAAAGCATCCGGTAAAAATTCTGGCCACTGGTGAGGTCGGTCATGCTGTTACCGTCAGGGCAAATAAGTTTTCCGCGGCGGCAAAAGCCAAGATAGAGGCTGCCGGAGGGAAAGCCGAGGAGGTGGAATATGCGGGCCAGGTCAAGTAAGCCACGCTTATTCCAGGCAATGCTGGATGCTTTCAGCCTGCCGGACCTGAGGCGCCGCATCCTTATCACCGTGGGCATTCTGGTCATCTTCCGCTTTATCGCCCACGTGCCCATTCCGGGAGTGGACCAGACCGCTTTACAGGCACTTTTTGAACGCAATGCCCTGCTCGGTATGCTGGACATGTTCAGCGGCGGTGCCATGCGACGGCTCAGCATAGCCGCGATGGGCGTTTATCCATACATCACCTCGTCCATTATCATGATGCTCCTGGTGCCGGTGATACCACGCCTTCAAGCCCTTTCCCGAGAGGGTGAAGCGGGAAGAAATAAGATTAATCTCATTACCCACTGGCTGGTAGTACCGCTGGCCGCCGTCCAGAGCTACGGACAGCTTGTCTACCTGCAGCGCGAGGGAGTCCTCTCCAGCTCAGCTGCGCTATCAATGACATCGATGGTACTGGCTATGGTAGCCGGAACCATGTTTCTGGTATGGCTTGGTGAGTTGATTACGGAATATGGCATTGGCAACGGTATATCAATCATTATCTTTGGCGGTATTGTGTCGCAGCTGCCGCAAATGATCGGTCAGGGTTTCCTGGCCAGAGAGAACTTCGCTGGCCTGTCCGCCTACTTACTTATCGTGGTTATCACCATTATGGTCATCGTCATCTTCACCGAGGCGCACCGCCGCATTCCGGTACAGTACGCCAAGAGCGTTTTCCGCAGCGGGCGCATGTACCGTCAGGCCGGAACCACCCACATCCCGCTCCGGGTGAACGCGGCCGGCATGATCCCACTCATCTTTGCCATGTCCATTGTCCTGTTCCCGGGAATCGTTGCCAGCTACTTTGCCAACCCGAGCGACCCCAATTTCGCCAACTGGATTATGAGATTATTTGACCCGAATGCTGCCCTGCCCATGGGGCTGTTTTACTGGGGGTTTTACTTTGCCATGGCAGTCGCTTTTGCCTTCTTTTACACCATGGTGATTTATCAGCAGCAGGACTTACCGGGAGTTCTGCAACGGCAGGGAGGGTTTATTCCCGGCATCCGGCCGGGTAAGAACACTCAGAGCTACCTGAATAGCGTCATCAATCGCATCACCTGGGGTGGTGCCCTGTTCCTTGCCTGCGTGGCGATCATGCCCTTCTTCGCCAAGCAGATAACCAATATCCAGGTAATCCAGCTCTCCAGCCTGGGACTGCTCATTATGGTGGGTGTAGTACTGGACACCATGAAGCAACTTGAGGCGCAGCTCGTGATGCGGCGCTATGAGGGCTTTATAAGATAGGGGTAAAAGTTGTATAATATAGTTTTTGTGGGAGCACCCGGGGCCGGCAAAGGAACGCAGGCCTCGATGGTTGCCCGGAAATTGAATATGGTCCATATTTCATCCGGTGACCTGTTCCGGCAGGCGCTGGAGCAGGGAACGGAACTGGGAAAGCAGGCGAAGGCCTGTATGGAAAGGGGGGTACTGGTTCCCGACGAGATAACCATCCAGATGGTCATGGAACGGCTTTCGGCGCCTGATTGCGAGAAAGGGGTCATCCTGGATGGTTTCCCCCGCAACCTGACGCAGGCGGAAGCGCTGGACAGTGCCCTGAGCGAGCCGGGGAAAACAATTGACAAAGTTATTCATATCAAGGCAACCGAAGCAGAACTGATAAGGAGACTGAGCGCCCGCTGGCTCTGCCGGCAGTGCCAGGCGGTATACAATATGGTTAATTCCCTTCCCAAAGTGGCGGGGAAATGCGACAAGTGTGGGGGTGAACTCTACCAGCGCCCCGATGATAAACCGGAAACGGTTAAGAAGCGACTTAACGTATATTTTGCCGAGACGGCACCGCTCATTGACTATTACCGCCGTCAGGGTAAGCTATCAGAAGTTGCCGGAGAGGGCAGCATGGAAGAGGTGACACGAAGAATCGTATCGGCTCTTCCCGAGGAGAAGCTGGTCACTCGATGACGATTATTATTAAATCTGAAAAGGAAATCGCGGCCATGCGCCGGGCCGGTAAAATCGTCGCGATGATATTAAAAATAATGGTGGGAAAAATCAGACCGGGAATGGAAACAAAAGAGCTGGACATCATAGCGGCAAAAGAGCTGGAGAAGTGTGGCGCCAGGTCATCGTTCAAGGGTTACCGTGGCTTTCCAGCCAACCTCTGCGTTTCCGTAAACGAAGAGATTGTGCACGGCATACCGGGAAAACGAGTGCTCCGCGAGGGCGACATCGTTTCTCTTGATTTCGGCGCCATTTTCGATGGTTTTCAGGGTGATGTTGCGTTAACCGTTGGCGTGGGCCGGATAAGCAGGAAAGCGGAAGAACTAATTGATACTACTAGAGGCGCTCTAGAAGCTGGGATTAAAGCCGCCCGTGATGGAGCCAGGCTCGGCGATATCTCCCATGCCATACAGAACTATGCCGAATCAAGAGGTTATTCCGCAGTTCGGGAGTACACGGGTCATGGCATTGGCCGTGACATGCATGAAGAACCGCAGATACCCAATTTCGGCCCGCCCAATTCAGGCCCGGTGCTGAAAAAGGGAATGACTCTTGCCCTGGAACCGATGGTCAATATTGGCGACTGGCGCACCCGTGTTGGCGACGACCAGTGGACGGTACTGACAGCTGATGGCAACCTTTCGGCACACTTCGAACATACCATTGCCATTACTGACAGCAAACCTGAGGTACTAACCGAAGAAGTATATGCCTAAGAAAGAGACAATTGAAGTTGAAGGAACAGTATCGGAAGCGTTACCGAATGCGATGTTTCGTGTCGAGCTGGCGAATGGGCACTTCGTGCTGGCCCATATCTCCGGCAAGATACGAATGCACTACATCCGGGTCCTGCCCGGGGACAGGGTACTGGTTGAGCTTTCACCCTACGACCTCAGCCGTGGCAGGATAGTATACCGCTTCAAGTAAGATGAAAGATTGGGACTAATGAAAGTAAAGGCATCAGTTAAAGTACGCTGTGACAAGTGCAAGATAGTGAAACGGCACGGGGTGGTCAGGGTTATCTGTTCCAACCCTAAGCATAAACAGCGCCAAGGATAAGGAGGGAGCAGAATGGCACGAATTGCTGGAGTGGACATACCAAGAGATAAGCACACCTGGGTATCTCTGCAGTATATTTATGGCATTGGCCCTCACCTGAGCCGTAAGATTCTGACCCAGAGCAACATAAACCCGGATACCAAGGTGAGTGAGCTTACCGAAGATGAGGTCAATCGCCTCCGCGAGGTTATTGACAAGCAATACCGGGTAGAGGGTGAACTCAGGCGCGAGATTCAGCTGAACATCAAGCGCCTCATTGAAATCGGCAGTTACCGTGGCAGCCGGCATCGCTTCAACCTGCCGGCGAGAGGACAGCGTACCCGAACCAATGCCCGCGCCCGGCGCGGTAGTCGCAAGACGGTAGCCGGCAGAGGCCTGAGAAGAGGCATGGCCAAGAAATAGGTAGCATTAGGTAAGATAAGGAGTTATCCTATGGCACAGAAGAAGCGAGCAAAGACAAGGCGACGGGAACGGAAGAATATCCCGGCAGGGAAGGCTTACATTCAGTCCACCTTTAATAATACCATTATTACCCTTACCGACCCTGCAGGCAACGTGATTTCATGGGGGAGTTCCGGTACGTCCGGTTTCAAAGGCTCCCGCAAAGGGACACCCTACGCCGCTCAGATGGCAGCTCGCGAGGCGGTACGCAAGGCTATGATGCACGGCCTGCGTCAGGTTGAGGTCTACGTGAAGGGCCCGGGCAGTGGCCGTGAGGCCGCTCTTCGCTCACTGCAGAGTTCAGGTCTTTACATTACGGGCATCAAAGATGTTACCCCCATCCCCCATAACGGCTGCCGCCCGCCAAAAAGACGACGAGTGTAGAAGAGAGGAAAAATGGCAAGATACACTGGCGCAGTATGTAGGATGTGCCGCCGCAGCGGCGTAAAGCTCTTCCTGAAGGGCGATCGGTGCTTTACACCCAAGTGCGGTGTGGAGAAGCGGCCCAGACACCCGGGACAGCAGTTCCGCAGGCGGCAGAGAATATCCGACCGCGGCATGCAGCTCCGTGAGAAACAGAAAGCCCGGTACAGCTATGGTATACTAGAGAGACAGTTCCGCAGAATCTTCGCCGAGGCGGAGAGACAGGCGGGGGTAACCGGCGATAACCTGCTCACCTTGCTGGAGAGGCGGCTGGACAACATCGTGTATCGCCTCGGCTTCTCTGACTCACGCAGTCAGGCGCGCCAGCTGGTTCGCCACGGGCATATTATGCTCAATGATCGCCGGACTGATATCCCCTCGGCGCTGGTCAAAGAAGGGGACACCATTGGCTGGCGAAAGGAAAGTGCCAAATCGGAATATTACAAACAGCTCGCGCAGACAATCGAGTCCAAGACAGTGCCGGGCTGGTTGAGCCTGGATAAGAAAGAGCTGGTGGGACAGATGGTTTCCCTGCCCACACCTGAAGATACTGAGGCCGCGTTTAACGGCAAGACAATTGTGGAACATTACTCGCGATAAAGAGCAAGGAGGTAGAGACTTTTGTCTCGTCTGATAATACCGAAAATCGATTGTATAGAGAGTGAGGACAACTTCGGCCGGTTCACCGCTGAGCCGGTGGAGCGCGGCTTTGGTGTTACTCTTGGTAATGCCCTGCGTCGCGTACTGCTGGGCTATCTCCCCGGTGCGGCGGTGACGCAGGTCAGGGTTGAAGGCATCAGCCATGAATTTACTACCATTCCTCACGCCAAGGAAGATGTCACCGAGTTTTTACTGAACGTCAAGGCGATACGGATAAAGCCGCTTTCCGGTCAGCCCGGCAAAATGGTCCTGGATATACAGGGTGAAGGCCAGGTTTGCGCCGCAGATATCAAACCATCGACCGACTTTGAAATTACCAATCCGGAGACCAATCTGGTCACACTTGATTCACCGGACGCCAAACTCTATGTGGAGTTTGACATCGAACTGGGCGAGGGTTACCGAACCGCCGAGTCAAATGATAGCATGCCGGTGGGGACAATACCCGTTGACGCCATCTTCTCCCCGACACGCAATGTCAACTTTACCACCGAGCCGGTTCACGCCGGGCGTGATACCAGCCACGAGCGACTGATTCTGGAAGTGTGGACCGATGGTACGACAAGTCCGGTTGATGCCATCAGCCGAGCTGCCAGTATCCTGGTCGAGCAGCTCAATCCGTTCGTTGAGTACGTCAAGGTATCTCAGATGAAAGCTGAAGAGCAGCTCATTCGCCTTTCCATACCCGATGAGAAATACAACCTGCCTGTGGAGCAGATGGACCTCTCAGTACGGACGATGAACTGCCTCAGGCGTGGCGGCATTGCCACGGTTGGCGAACTCATCAGCAAAAAGTCAAAGGATCTCCTCCGGCTGCGCAACTTCGGCCAGAAATCATTTCGTGAGATAGAGGAGAAACTGAAAGAACTGGGGCTGTCCCTCTCACCGCCGGCTGGACTTAAGGAAGAAACATCGCCGGAGGAAGCGTCACCAGAAGAAGCAGACGCGACGATAGACACGTCAGAAGAAACCGAACCGCAATCCGGAGAAACAGAAGATGAGGCATAATGTAGCGGGAAAGAAATTAGGCAGGACGACCAGTCACCGCAAAGCACTGTACCGTAACCTGGTGACCGACCTGCTCAGATACGAGAAAATCGTTACTACCGAGACCAAAGCGAAAGAAGTACGCGGTCTCGCTGAAAAGATGATTACTCTGGGCAAGGTAAGTGATCTGAGCTCATTTCGCCAGGCACTGTCGTTCCTATATGACAAAGATGTGGCGGACAAGGTTTTTTCCGAGCTGTCCACACGATACGCTGAGCGACCCGGTGGTTACACTCGCATCGCTAAGATAGGTCCCAGACTTGGAGACGGCGCACCCATGGTGCAGCTTTCACTGGTCGAGTGACCACCGTCACTATTACGACAATAAGGGGTTGTCAGCTTGGCAGAACGCACCAAGATGGTACTGATTATGGAATATGACGGCACAAACTACTACGGTTTGCAACTGCAGGCCAGTCAGCCCACCATTCAGGGCGAGATTGAGTTGGCCTTGCTGAAGCTGACCGGAGAAAAGCTCCGCGTGCTGGCGGCCAGTCGCACCGACACTGGCGTTCACGCCCGAGAGCAGGTGGTGAGCTGCCGCACCGTCTCATCGCTGCCCGAACACGCCTTTGTTAGTGGCCTGAACCACTACCTGCCTGAAGACATTGCCGTGAGAGACGCCTTCAGGGTAAGCGATGCTTGCAACGTCCGCCGCGATGCGGTGAGCCGGGAGTACCACTATCTTATCTTGAATCGGACCGCCCGCTCCCCTATCCAGCATCGCTTTGCCCATCATGTCCCGGGCACGCTGGACACGGCGGCGATGAATGAAGCCTGTCAGCACCTCATCGGTGAGCATGATTTTGCTTCATTCGCCACGGCTCTGGAAAGCCGGATAAAGAGCACGGTGCGCCGCGTCTATCAGGCTGATGTGATAAAGGACGGCGACCTGATTACTTTCCGCATCACTGCCAGCTCATTTCTGCCCCACCAGGTACGGAATACCGTGGGGGCGCTCATCAGGGTTGGGCTGGGAAAGATGACAGTTGACGAATTTCGTAGTATATTAGAAGCGAGGACGCCCGGGCTGGCGGGGCCAACCGCTCCTGCCCACGGGCTGTGCCTGATGCGGGTGAAATATCCGCCTTCCTGGGAGGAACTGCGCAATTGAAAACCTACACCACCAAAATCAAAGACATTGAGCGAAAGTGGCACGTGATTGACGCTTCAGACAGGACACTGGGCAAGCTGGCCACGGAAGCCGCCCACCTGCTCATGGGTAAACACAAGCCAACTTTCAGCTACAACCTTGATACCGGCGACCATGTTATCGTAATCAATGCCGAAAAAGTACAGGTCACGGGCAATAAGCTGAAGCAGAAGCATTACTACCGGCATTCCGGTTATCCCGGGGGATTCAAGAGCATATCGCTGGAAAAAATGATGCAGGACAATCCAGCACGGGTCGTTGAGCATGCCGTTAAGGGCATGCTGCCACGCACACGACTGGGTGCCCAGATATTGAAAAAACTCAGAGTCTATCCCGGTGATTCGCACCCGCATTCCGCGCAGGTAGCCCAATCATCCAGCACCGAGTCAAAGACAGGAGAGTAGAGGGTAAGCTAAATGGCAGCAAAACAATCTTATTTTCACGGTACCGGACGCAGAAAGACGTCTGTGGCTCAGGTAAAAATAATGCCCGGTAACGGCGCTATAATCATCAATGGTGTGCCCTATGAAGAGTTATTCCCCAGCCTGGAACACCGCCGCGCCATACTGCAACCTCTTCTGGTCACGGAAAGCCTGAGCAAATTTAATGCCATGATCAAGGTGAATGGCGGCGGCATCACCGGCCAGAGCGGAGCTATCTCTCTCGGTATCGCGCGCGCTCTTGTGGAGTCGAATGAAAGCCTCAAGTCCATCCTGCGCCAGTACGGTTTACTCACCCGCGACCCACGGGTGAAGGAGAGGAAGAAACCAGGGCTCAAACGGGCGCGCAAGGCACCTCAGTACACCAAGCGTTAAGCGACAAACGAGCGGTATTAACAAATATGAGAGGGGCTTTGCCCCTCTCTTTTTATACAGAAGTCAGTATATGACGTATTCTACTACTTCTATTTTATTCCAGCCAGTTTCTTCCCGGATTCCAGCAGCTTTTCCACCTTAGCGTCTGAACTGCTCTCCGCGTAGATACGGAGCACCGGCTCCGTGCCAGAAAACCGTATCAGCAGCCAGCTGTTATCCGCCAGGATGTACCGGAAGCCATCGGCGGTATCTATTTTACTGACTTTCACGTCTTCAATTGACTCCGGAGGGTTGTCACGCAATCGATTTATAATCGTCTGGCGTTCCGCCTCGGGAAACTCGGCATCTATACGCTGGTAATAGTGTGGCCCCACCTTGCTGTAGAGATAGGCCAGAAGCTCTGAAGGTTTTTTCCCCGTCCTGACCATGAAGTCGAGAAAATAGAGACCCGCCAGGATACCGTCACGTTCGGCTACGTGGCCGCGGAAGCCGTACCCACCGCTCTCCTCACCGCCAATCACTGCGTTTTCGGCCTGCATGATCGGGGCTATGTACTTGAAACCCACCGCCGTCTCAAATACCGGCACATCATATAATTCACCCAACCGGTCAATCATGCTGGAGCTGGTCAGTGTCTTGACCAGAGGCCCTTTTTCTCCCCGCGCCTCCAGGAGGTAGAGACAGAGCAAGGCGAATACTTGAAGCTGGGTGAGAAAGCCGCCATTCTCATCGATTATGCCCACGCGGTCGGCATCTCCGTCCGTCGCCAGGCCGACGCTGGCCCCCTGCTCCCTGACCAGTGTCGATAACCTCTTGAGGTTAATGGCGATTGGCTCGGGTCGTACCATACCCGGAAAAAGCGGGTTTCGCTCGCCATTGAGCTCGGCTACCCTGGTGCTGCCGCCCTGCAATATTCCTTTGAGATAGCCCGCCCCGGCGCCGTACATGGAATCTATTTTTATGTTAAATCCTGCCTCCCGTATTGCGGACAAGTCAACAAGCCGGGCAACCTGTTCGAGATAGACTTTCGCCAAATCAGTGCGTTCCACCAGCCCCTGTTCCACCGCCTTTTCCAGTGGCATCTGTTTTGGCTCCCCTTTGGCCAGTGTCCAGTCGATGGATTTCATTATTTCATCGGTAACGTTATCCGGCGCACTGGCTCCATACTGGTCCTTGTACTTGAAGCCATTCCATATACCCGGATTGTGGCTCGCCGTGATGATGATGGCACCAGCCGCCTTTTTGGCAAGCACTCCATAGCTGACAACGGGGGTCGGGGTTGCCTTACCGCACAGGTACGTCTTGATGCCACTCGCGGCCGTCACCTCGGCGGCGGCAGCAGCGAAGTCCTCGGAAGCAAAACGGGTGTCATAGCCGATAATCAACCCCTGCCTGGCCATCCCCGACTGTTTCAGGTAGTCGGCGACTCCCTGCGCGCAAATCCGCACATTAGCAAAGGTAAAATCCCTGGCGATTATGCCCCGCCAGCCATCGGTACCGAATGTTATCTCATTTTTCATTCGCGCCATCCCTCCCGCAGCAGCACGTCACGGAAACTGTAGGCGTCCCTGGAAACGGTCCTACCCAGAGCATACGGTATGCTCTCCCGGAATATCGGCCCGGCGAAAACAAAGGAGTGGAACTCACCGTTTTCACCACCGGGGTCAACACCCGGCGGCAACTCGGACAGGAAACGCCTGTCGATCACCCTGCCCAGGAAATGCTTCGGCATCATCTTGGTATTGACACAGGTGAGCACCGCTTTGAAACCCAGAGAGATGAATGAACGGGTAAGCTCATCAGTTTTGCGCCCCCAGATGGGTAAAATGGGCGTCATCCCGACCTTGCTCAGGTTTTTTTCGCGATATTCCTTTATCCACTCCAGGAAGATATCACCGAAAACCACCTGGTTTATACCGTCTGATTTCACCCTGCTCAGAATATCCATCAAGCGGGATTCATATTCCTCTTCTGCACAGTCCTTGGGTAGCAGTATCTTTATCAGGGGTAGCCCCAGCGCCTGCGCCTGCCGTTCCAGCATTTCTCGGCATACACCGTGCATGCTCACCCGATCGTAGTACTCATTTATCGAGGTTAGCAAAGACACAACCTGATATTTGCCGCCTCGCTGTATTTCATACAGGCTGAGGGCGCTGTCTTTGCCCCCACTCCAGGATACGATAACCTTTTCCATCACAGATTAACCGGCCTGATTATATATATCTGTCAACTGATTTGGCAATCGATTTCAACTCTGCCATCAGCCGGGTGAAGTCGGAAATAGTTAGAGATTGCAGGCCGTCCACCAGCGCTTCCTTGGGATTGGGATGGACTTCAATGAGGATGCCATCGGCACCTGCCGCCACCGCTGCTTTGGCGACTGCTGGCACCAGCGAGTAGTGCCCGGTGGCATGGCTCGGGTCAACAATCAATGGCAGGTGACTGAACTTCTTTATCACCGGGATGGAGGAAATATCCAGTGAAAAACGAATGCTGTCCTCAAATGTCCTGATACCGCGCTCGCAGAGAATGACCTGGCTGTTCCCCTCGGCCAGCAAATAGTCGGCGGCAGTCAGCCATTCTGTAACCGTACTGGAAAAGCCGCGCTTCAGCATGACCGGGCGTTTGCTCTTCCCCACCTCGGTCAGCAGGGCAAAATTCTGCATGTTGCGGGAACCGACCTGAAGGATATCCGCCGATTTGGCCACCAGCTCAACATCGTGCGGGTCAACTACCTCGGTTATCACCGGTATGCTGAAGGTCTGCCTCACTTTGGCCAGCAGTTCCAGCCCCGCCTCTTCCAACCCCTGAAAGCTGAACGGCGAAGTACGCGGTTTAAAGGCTCCGCCGCGCAGCACCGCCGCTCCCGTTTCCTTGATTGCCTTGCCCACTTCCATAAGCTGCTTTTCATTCTCCACCGCACAGGGACCGGCCATGACCACAACACGTTTCCCGCCGATCTGCACCTTGCCCACGTTTACCAGGCTGTCCTCACCTTTAAACTCCCGGGAAGCCAGCTTGTACGGCTTCATGATACGGGTGACGCTTTCCACGCCGGGGAGAACCGCAAAGGTATCCGTCGGTACCTGCCCGGTATTGCCGCCCAGTATGGCAATGACTACCTTGTCCGTGCCCATGTTCAGCTGTACCTGAAAGCCGAGCGACTTGGCACGCTGCACCACACTGTCAACCTGCTCGACGTCAATGCCCCGCTGCATCTCAACAATCATTTTGAGCTACCTCCACTCCTTCCTCAATCCTATTTACCCAGCGCCTCTTTTCTCAGCATTTCCGCCTTATCCGTCTTTTCCCAGGGGAGGTCAAGGTCATCCCGTCCGAAGTGCCCGTAGCAGGCGGTCGCGCGGTAAATGGGACGGCGCAGGTCCAAATATCGAATGATGGCGCCTGGCCGCAGGTCAAAGTGCTTTTTGACCAGCCCCAGAAGCACTTCATTGCCTACCTTGCCGGTGCCGAAGGTCTCAATGGAAATGGAAAGGGGGTGGGCCACGCCGATGACGTAGGAGACCTGAATCTCCAGTCGTTCCGCCAGCCCCGCCGCCACCAGGTTTTTGGCCACGTAGCGCGCGGCATATGCCGCCGAACGGTCAACCTTGGTCGGGTCTTTCCCGGAAAAGGCGCCGCCGCCGTGCCGGGCAATGCCACCATAGGTATCGACCAGTATTTTCCGACCGGTGAAGCCCGTGTCAGATACCGGCCCGCCGATTTCAAATCGGCCGGTGGCATTGACATAGTACTCGGTTTCCTTATCCAGAAGAGACGCCGGAACCACTTTTTTAATCACATGCTCGATGATATCCTGACGAATCTGTTCTTGAGATGGCTCAGGATTGTGCTGAGCACCAATAACCACATTGGTTAACCGAACTGGCTTGCCGTTATTGTACTCCACGGTAACCTGCGATTTGCCATCAGGCCTCAGGTAGGGCAGCGTGCCGTTTCTTCTTATTTCGGCCAGTCGCCGGCACAGTTTATGCGACAGTGAAATCGGCATTGGCATCAGTTCCGGGGTCTCGGTGCAGGCAAAGCCGACCATCATTCCCTGATCACCCGCCCCAACCTGGTCCAGTTCGTCGGTAGAACCTTTCTTGGCTTCCAGCGATTTGCCCACACCACCGGCAATGTCCGGCGACTGCTCATTTATCGAGACCATCACACCACAGGACTGGTACTCAAAGCCGTATTCGGGGCGAACGTAGCCGATATCACGAACCACCTGCCGTACTATCTGCGGAACTTCCACGTAGCAGTCGGTAGTAATCTCTCCCAGGACAAAGACCAGGCCATTGGTCACCGCTGTCTCACACGCCACCCGACCGTACGGGTCCTGCTTCATTATTGAGTCCAGAACGGCGTCCGATATCTGGTCGCAAATCTTGTCCGGATGCCCCTCGGTAACCGATTCCGATGTCAGCAGGTATTTGGGTGAACTCGCAAAACTACTGGGCATTTCTTCCTCCATGCTTATAAATGAAATCCAACTTATGTTCCCTCTTCCCAGCTCGCCAGGTATTTCTTCTGTTCCCCGGTCAGGCTATCAATCGAGACGCCCATCGCGCTGAGTTTCAACCGGGCGACCTGCCGGTCAATGTCTTCCGGCACGGGATGGACTGTAGCTTTTAGTTTGCCAGCATTTCTGGCCAGATATTCAAGGCACAGCGCCTGATTGGCAAAGCTCATATCCATGACGCTGGCCGGATGACCTTCCGCTGCCGCCAGATTTATCAGTCTCCCCTCCCCCAGCAGGTAAAGGCAGCGCCCGTTTGTCAGCAAGTACTCCTCGACAAAGTCACGTATTTTCCGCGTGCGTTTTGCCATGCTTTCCAGAGACGGGATGTTTATTTCTACATTGAAATGTCCGCTGTTGGCCAGAATGGCACCGTCCTTCATCACCTCAAAGTGGGCCTGGTCAATCACGCTCTTGTTGCCCGTGGTGGTGACGAAAATGTCACCGATTCTGGCTGCTTCCATAAGTGGCATGACCTGAAACCCATCCATCACCGCCTCCAGTGCCCTGACCGGCGCCACCTCAACAACGATGACATGGGCGCCCAGACCCTTAGCCCGCATGGCCACGCCGTGGCCACACCACCCGTAGCCGCACACCACCACCTTTTTCCCCGCCCACAGAATATTGGTGGCGCGGGTGATGCCATCGATGGTACTCTGCCCGGTCCCGTAACGATTATCAAAAAGGTACTTGGTCTGGGCATCGTTCACCGCGATGATGGGGTACCTCAGCTTCCCCGCCGCCGCCATGCTGCGCAGGCGGACCACACCGGTGGTCGTCTCCTCAGTCCCGCCAATGACGTTAGCCATCATCTCTTGCCTTTTGGTATGCAGCGTGGTCACCAGGTCGGCGCCATCGTCCACGGTAAGCTGAGGTTTATGGTCAATCGCCGTATTTAGATGCCGGTAGTACGTCGTTTCATCTTCACTCTTTATGGCATTGGTCGGAATATCATATTCGACCAGCGCCGCGGCAGCGTCATCCTGCGTGCTCAGAGGGTTGGAGGCGCAGAGAATCAGGTCAGCACCTCCCGCCTTCAGCGTCAGTGCCAGGTTGGCCGTTTCGGTGGTGACGTGGAGACAGGCTGAAATCCGCACCCCTTTCAGCGGCTGTTCTTTGGCAAAACGCTCCCGGATGAGCCCCACCACCGGCATTTCCCGGAACGCCCACTCGATGTGCTGTCGGCCGGCTTCAGCCAGCGACTGGTCCTTAATATCATAGTTATGTAAAGTCATTGTGCTCCTTTGTCAAAAAAATGCCACGTTAATTAATGATACAGGGGATTCGGCTTTTATTCAAGAATATATCCCCATTTATAGCGACACGGCTATGCGGTATAATATTACTTGTGCGGAGAGCAGAAATGAAGCGATTTGAGCTTATCGAGCATACGGCTGATATGGGACTGGTCGCCTACGGGCATGATCTGGCCGAGGCGTTTGCCAATGCCGCCTACGGCCTCTTCTCAATTATGGCTGACCTCGGCAGGGTACAGGAGAAAGAGTCCCGCCAGATAGAACTGAAAGAAGATGACACGGAGGCTCTGCTCTTCGAGTGGCTCAACTATCTGCTCTACGTCTTTGACGTTGAGATGCTGCTGCTGAAGCGATTTGATATGGAACGGTTCGATGGTTCCGGTTTGAAGGCCATCTGCTACGGCGAAAAGTATGACCCTTCCCGCCATCGATTGAAGACGGGGGTGAAATCAGCGACCTATCACATGATGAAGGTCGACCGGGAGAACAACCGGGTACAGGTTATCCTTGATGTGTAGGAGGTGACAGGATGGCGACATGGAATGGACCGCTGGAAAAAATCGATGACTATCGCTGGCGAATACCGAAAAGTTACAAGCAGGGCATGCGCGTGCCCGGCATCATTTACGCCGACGCCGATATGATGAAGCAAATCCGGGGGGAGCAGGCCCTGGAGCAGGTGGCCAACGTCGCCTTCCTGCCCGGCATCGTGAACCACTCGCTGGCCATGCCCGATATCCACTGGGGCTACGGCTTCCCCATCGGCGGGGTGGCGGCAATGAGAGTGGACGACGGCGTGGTTTCACCGGGAGGCGTTGGCTTTGACATCAACTGCGGTGTGCGCCTCCTGCGTACCAACCTGATGAAGGACGAAGTCAGCTCGAAAATGAAGCAAATGATGGATGCCCTGTACAACAGCGTGCCCTCTGGCGTGGGCTCAAAGGGCAAGATCAGGTTGAAGGGCGGAGAGCTCAATGAGGTGCTGAGAAATGGCTCTCGCTGGGCGGTGGAACACGGGTACGGTCGACCGGATGACCTTGATAGCACCGAGGAAAATGGCGAGATGGCCGGAGCGGAACCTGCCAGTGTCAGCGGGCGGGCCAAAGAGCGTGGCCTCCCCCAACTGGGAACGCTGGGCTCGGGCAATCACTTCCTCGAGGTGGCGCTGGTGGATGAAATCCACGAGCCGGACATTGCCCGGACTATGGGCATCAATGAGGTCGACCAGGTGATGCTTTACGTTCACTGCGGCTCGCGCGGCCTGGGCCACCAGGTGGCTACTGACTACATCAAGGAGATGGTCAGGGCAATGGCCAAATATGGCATTGACCTTCCTGACCGCCAGCTTGCTTGCAGTCCGGTAAAATCGCCGGAAGGACAGGCTTACCTCTCAGCAATGCGCGGCGCCGCCAACTACGCCTGGGCCAACCGCCAGTGCATCACCCACTGGGTGAGAGAGGCGTTCTGCCGGGTGCTGGGAATAAAAGAGGCTGATGCCGGCCTGGAGCTCATCTACGATGTCGCCCACAATATCGCCAAGATAGAGGAACACCAGGTAAACGGCCAGAAGCAGAAGCTCTGCGTGCACCGCAAGGGAGCCACCCGGGCCTTCCCCGCCGGCCATCCCGAAGTGCCCGGTAAATACGCACAAATCGGTCAGCCGGTGCTCATTCCCGGGGACATGGGACGGGCTTCCTACGTGCTGGTGGGTACGGAACAGGCGATGAAGGAGACCTTTGGCTCCACCTGCCACGGCGCCGGCAGATTGCAGAGCCGGTCGGCCGCCAAAAGGCATCAAAGCGGAAGAGATGTTCTTGAGTCCTTACAGTCCCGCGGTATAACGATACGGGCAGGCAGCCTTGCCGGGCTTGCCGAGGAGGCCCCTTCGGCCTACAAAGACGTCTCCTCCGTGGTAGGCGTCGCCCACAATGCCGGTATCTCGAAAATCGTGGCCAGAACCAGGCCAATCGGGGTTATCAAGGGATAAGCCTCCAGGTATTAGCCTATCCCCACCCTGTCCCTGACCAGCGCCAGGGTCTTTTCGGCGGCTGGCCTTACCTTGTTGGCTCCTTCGGCCAGCAGGGTATCGATGTGCTGCGGGTCAGCGGTCAGCTCACGATAGCGTGACTGCACCGGGTGCAGGCCTTCGACAACCACCTCGGCCAGTTCACGCTTCAGGTCCACATAGCCTTTGCCCTCAAACCGGGACTCAATCTCTTCCCTGCCCCGCCCGGTGAACTGCTCGTAGATGACGAGCAAATTATTTATGCCGGGACGGTTTTCGTCAAAGCGAATCTCGCGCCGGGAATCGGTGGTCGCCCGCATGATTTTACCCCGTATATCATCCGGGGGGTCGAGCAGGTTGATGGCACGCCCCGACTGCTCCTCGCTCTTGCTCATCTTCTGCGTCGGGTCGTCCAGGCCCATGATGCGGGCGCCCGCCTTGGCGATGACGGCCTTCGGCACGGTAAACGTCTCGCCATAGACGGAGTTGAAGCGCTGCGCCACATCCCGCGCCAGCTCCACGTGCTGTTTCTGGTCCTCCCCCACCGGCACCTCATCCGTATTGTAGAGCAGGATATCGGCCGCCATCAGCGCCGGGTAGTCAAAGAGGGCGGTGCTGACCTCTTCTTTTTGCTTCTGTGATTTCTCCTTGAACTGGGTCATGCGCCGCATCCAGCCCATCGGGATATAACAGTTGAGAATCCAGGTAAGCTCGCTGTGTTCGTGAACGTGGGACTGGACGAAGACACTGGCTATTTCGGGGTCAATTCCAGACGCAATGAGCAGCCCCGCCACCTCCCGTATCTTGGCCTTCAGTACCCTGGGCTCCTGGGGGACGGTGATGGCGTGGAGGTCAACGACGCAGAAAATGCTGTCATATTCATGCTGTGTCTTCACCCAGTGCTGGATGGCACCGAGGTAGTTGCCGATATGCAGGTCGCCGGTCGGCTGGATGCCGGAAAAGACGCGCTTTTTCATAGATTTATAATACTCCTAAAGTAAATTTTATTTGCTTTCCTGCGCTTCCCATTTTACGCTGCTTTAATCGCCTTTTTCAACGCCGCCCTCGCCAGCAGCCGGGTGGAGTCCAGCACCGGCAGCGGTGAGCTTTCCTGCGTTACGATTAAAGGTATCTCGGTGCAGCCCAGGACGACGGCGTCACAGCCCCGCTCCTTCAGCCAGTTTATCACTCCGGTAAAATAACTGCGCGATTCATCGGTAAAAACCCCCACCACCAGTTCGTCCAGAATAATGGAGTTTATGCGCTCGCGGTTTTCTTTTTCCGGAATCAGGTGCACAATGCCCGCCGCGTCAAGCTTCTCCGGGTAGACCGGCCCCTCCATCAAAAAGCGCGTGCCCAGGACGCCGAGTCGCCTATATCTGTGACGCCCCGCCTCTTCCGCCACCACCCCGGCGATGTGCAGCCAGGGAATCGGCGATTTATCAATAAATATTTCAAAAGCCTGGTGAATGGTATTGTCCGGGCAAATGGCAAATTCAGCGCCCGCGGCAGCCACCTTTTTCACCGAAGCCAGCATAAGACCGGCCACGTTTTCCCAGTCACCAGCCTCAATGTACCGCATATAGTCGGCAAGGGGAAAAGTATGCATGGTGACCTCGGGATGGGCATACTTCCCCAGCATCTCCGGTGCCTCGGTGCAGATGGTGCGATAGCAGAGCGCCGCTCCCTCCGCGCTGCAGGCAACTATGCCAATGTGCTTGGCCATACTATTCCCTCCTTGGCGAAAATAGCCCTGATTCAGTTCAAAATGTTTTCCGCTATTATACCACTCTTACCGATGAGTTTGGATTTCACTTTGCCCTGTGATAAGATGAAAGCGCTCACTAAATGACAATCCTGTGACCCTGGAGACCAGCGTGTATGATTTCAAGGGTAAGGTAGCGTTAATTACCGGTGCTGCCCGCAAGCGCGGCATGGGCCATGCCACGGCGATACGCCTGGCCAGATGCGGTGCCGACGTCGTCGTGAACAGCCGCTACCGGCCACCGGAAAAATTCCCTGAAGAAGAAACCGCGGAAGGCTGGAGGGGACTTGAAAGCGTGGTTGAGGAAGTCGAATCGCTCGGCGTAAGAGGGCTGGCCATCACCGCCGACATCACTGACCGCCAACAGGTTCAGGAAATGGCAGCTAAAGTGGTTAAAGATTTTGGCCATATCGATATCCTCGTCGCCAACGCCGGGGTATATGTGCAGAGGCCATTTCTGGAGACCGACGAAGCACAGTGGCACCGCCATATTGCCGCCAACCTCACCGGCGTTTTCTACTGCGGCCAGGCGGTGGCCAGGCACATGGCGGAGAGAAAGAGCGGCGTTATCGTCAACGTCGCTTCGCTTTCGGGCAAGGTGGGCCGGGCCAATGTGAGCGCCTACACCGCTTCTAAATTTGGCGTCGTCGGCCTGACCCAGGTCATGGCCATCGAGCTGGGCCCTTACCATATCAGGGTCAACGCCATCTGTCCGGGTCGATTTCTCACCGATATGAGCGACTATGCGCAAGCCTGCCAGATGGCCGGTGAGAAGGGGATAAGCATCACCGAAGCTGCCCATACCATCCATGCCGACGCCGTAAACTTTACGCCTCTGGGACGCCTTGGCCACCCGGAGGACGCGGCCAGCCTCATCGCTTTCCTCTGCTCCGACGAGGCCAGCTTCATCACCGGGCAGTCCCTCAACATTGATGGCGGCCGACTGACCGCTCACTAGACAGGAGTAATCTGACATACGTATGATGCACGATTTCAAAGGTAAAGTAGCCTTGGTCACCGGCGCGGCCCGCAAGCGCGGCATAGGCCATGCCACGGCTATACGCCTGGCCAGATGCGGTGCCGACGTCGTCGTGAACGGCCGCTACCGGCCGCCAGACGAATTCCCCGAGGAGGAAAAGGCCGAGGGCTGGCAGGGCCTGGACAGCGTCGTTGCGGAGATTGAATCATACGGCGTTCGGGGGCTGGCCATCACCGCCGATATCTCTGACCGCCAGCAGGTAGAAGATATGGTTCAGAAAGCTCTTGCCGAGTTCGGACGCATCGACTACCTGGTAGCCAATGCCGGCATTCTGTTGTGCGCACCATTCCTCGAACTCACCGATGAAATCTGGCACCGCACCCTGAACACCAACCTGAACGGCGTATTTTACTGCTGCCAGGCGGTGCTACGCCACATGATGGCGCGGGGCGGCGGCGGTGCCATCGTTAATATATCATCGCGGGCGGGTAAAACGGGAGAGGCCAACATCGGTGCCTACTGCGCTGCCAAGTTCGGGGTTAATGGCCTGACGCAGGTGCTGGGCATCGAGTTCGGTCCGCATAATATTCGCGTGAATGCCATCTGCCCCGGGCGCGTCAGCACCGACATGATGAGGGCGGAAAAGGTGTGGGAGCTGTCCAGGGAGAAGGGTATTGATATGAAGGAAGCGGCCAGGATAGTACATGAGGATGCCATACCACTCACACCGCTGCGGCGCCCCGCCTTCGCGGAAGAAGTGGCCAGCGTGGTAACGTTCCTCTGCTCTGACGAGGCCAGCTTCATCACCGGGCAGTGTATCAACGTGGACGGCGGGCGCCTGACCGCCCATTAACCACTTTCGCCGACTTTGCCGACTAGTCCAGTGAGAGCGGATACCGGCCGAATTCCCGGATTGCCCTGACCATCGCCAGGTAGTTTTGGGGTTTGACACCGGAATGAACCGAGTTGCTGGACATGCAGATGAGACCCCCACCCTTCCCCGCCTTCCTGATGACCTCTCTGGTCTCCTGGCGCACTTCTTCCTCCGTCCCCGAGACAAGGCTGAAGGCACAGCTCACGTTGCCGCACAGGCAGACCTTATCACCAAATTTGGCCTTGGCCTCACCAATGTCCATCCCGGCCATGGGGTCGATGGGGTGCAGCCCATCGACGCCGGCATCAATTATCGTGTCATAGATGGGCCAGATATTGCCATCGGTATGCTTGATAACGGGAACTCCCCGACTGTGCGCATAATCAACGAGCTTCTTCAACGGTGGCGCGAGAAACTTCTCCGTAAACTGGCGGGAGACCATCGGCCTCTCGGTCATCGCCCAATCTCCGTTGACCCAGAAGATGTCCACACCCAGGTCAATACAGTTCCGCATATACCGCAACTGGTAATCGAGCATAACCTCATTGGCCCGGTCGATGAAATCGGGATTTTTCACCATGGCGCGGAAATAGCCGACGTCACCAAGAAAATTCTCCCTGCCCAGGGCAAAAATGTCGGTCACCCCGACGACAATTGCCCGCTCACCTTTAAATCGCTTTACCAGTTGCCGCAGGTAGTCGTAACGCCATTCCTCATCCGGGTCAGGGAGCACATACATTTCAAGGTCTTTCTCGGATTTGATGGCTGGCTCCGTCGGGACGGGATTGTCTTCCGACGTGTAGCGGACGAGCCCGCCCCACTGGTCACGCTTAATCTTTTTGCCCTCGTCCACCGTTTCGTAGCTCCAGGAATGCGTCCGGTCGATAAACCTGACGCCGTCAAGGTCCAGATACTCAACAAAGTCTTCTTCGGAAGCACCGGGCAGTATGGCCTCTCTTACTTTTTTAGCCACCCGCTCGAAATGGGGCACACGGTCCGGTTCCTGAAGCCTGAGTGCCGTCATCACCCTTTCCAGTCCGTTCATTTCTCCCCCTATGATTTCCCCACCAGCTTTGCCGCCACGATTGCCGCCGTGGGACCGTCTTTGGCGTGAGCATCGGCACCAATCTGTGCCGCCCACTCCGCCGTGGTCGGTGCCCCGCCAACCATTACCTTCACCTTGTTTCTCAGCCCGGCAGCTTTCATAGCCTCAATGGTCTGGGCGGCGTTGGGCATGGTCATCGTCAGCAATGAAGACAGACCGATAATATCATAGTCGCCGCCAGACACCGCCGAGCAAAATTCCTCCGGGGAAACATCCACACCCAGGTCGGTAACCTGCCAGCCGTTTCCTCTCAACATCATGATGACGATGTTCTTACCCAGGTCATGAACATCACCCTGCACCGTGCCGATAAGGTATTTGCCCATGTATAATCCGCCTTCCTCTCCCATCATCGGCTCAAGGTACTCCAGCGCCCTGACTACGGCATCTCCGGAGACAATTAACTCCGGCAAGTAGTACTCTCCTTTTTCAAAAAGCTCACCGACCTGCCGGAGACCGGGAATCAGTCCCGTATTCAAAATGTCAGCGACCGGGATATTGCTCGCGATGGCTTTTTTCGTCAGCCCTTCGGCAACATCAATATCGCCAGCGACCACTGCCCGACTCAGCTCTTCCAGATTCACCGCGTCACTCCTTTCCCTAGAGTCCCGATGGCAGTTTGACGCCAAACCGCTCAGCAACGCCTCTCAGGTTACGTATCGTCCCCTCGGGAAGCGGGATGCCGTTCTTGGAACGGTCGTCAAAGGTCTTTTCCTCAGGTTCACCCGGAACCAGAATCTCTTTAAACCCTTCTGCCTTGGGCAACCCCTTTATGCCGTCGATAAGGTTATCGATGTGCTCCTTATAGCTCTCCACATCGGTGAACTGCCCGATATCTATGGCAGCGACCACGCTGTTCTGGATGGGCCGTGGCACGTGGTCCGGATGCGCGCCTTTGGTTCCCTCCTGCTCCGATGGCTGAGACTCCACCTTCTTCGCCATCAGTATCGGCTCAAGCAGCGGGTTCCCGATAATGACGCTGGAGATACACTCAAACAGAAGCGCCAGACCGGAGCCCTTTGGCCCGCCTACTGGCCGGAAGATAACCGCCTGAGCAGGGTCGGTGGTGGGATTACCTTCCTTGTCCAGCGCCCAGCTATCCGGTATGGGAATGCCTTTGTCCACCGCCAGCCATATTTTACCCCGCGCCGCCATGCTCGTCGCCATATCGAGAAACAGTACCCGGTGTTTCTGCGCCGGCACGGCGATGGTTATCGGGCTGTTGGATACGCCGGCGGCCTTGGCGCCAAAAGGAGCCATATTGGGCGGGCTGCAGACAAAGACGATGCCGGCCATATCATTCTTCGATGCCATCTGTGCATAGTAGCCCATGGCACCCTGATGGGTATGGTTAGAGAGAAACCCCCAGCCGATGCCCGTCTTTTTGGCCTTCTCCATCACCTTGTTCATGGCAAAGACGGTGACCACCGGCCCGAAGGCCTGGTCACCATCCACCACCAAAGTTGCCGGCGTCTCCTTGACCACCTTTATCTTTGGCCTGGGATTCATAATGCCGCGGTCAACATTGCTCACGTACCAGGGGATACGCAGCACGCCGTGGGAGTCAACCCCCCGCAGGTTTGCCCAGAGCAGCACATCGGCTTCAATGTCTGCGTCCTCGGGCGACATGCCCACCCGCACGAAAACCTCTTTGGCGAATTCACGCAAAGATTGCCCTGATACCTTCACTTCACTCTCTGGCATAATACCTCCTTCGTGTTATCTTTTGTGCTCTTGAATGATATTGCCACCGTCGATGACGATTTCAACGCCGGTGATGTACTTAGATTTATCTGACGCCAGGAACACCGCCAGGTCTCCCATCTCCTCAATCGTACCCAGCCGGCCCAGCGGAATTTCTTTGCCAACATGCTTGACATACTCATCTTCCGAGTCCCAGCCCCTCGGTCTGGCCACGCTGCGGAACATGGGCGTATCAAATGAGCCGGGACAGATGGCGTTCACGTTGATGCCGTACTCGGCCACCTCAAGCGCCAGCGTCCGGGTAAACGCCGACACGGCTCCCTTAGAGGCGGCATAAGCCGTCATTCCCCTGCCCGAGACCAGCGGCCCGGTAACCGAGGATATATTGATTACCTTCCCGTAACGCTGCTTTATCATGAGCGGTATTACCGTTTTGGTGCAGTTCCAGACACCTTTTATGTTCACGTCGATGACGCTATCCCTGACCTCATCGGACATCTCCACAAAAGGCATTGATGGCGCGACGGCCGCATTGTTAACCAGTATATCCACCCGTCCAAACTGGCTGACCACTTTATCTACCGCCCGGCTTACCTGCTCCACATCGGCCACATCCACCAGAAAAGCCATCGCCTCCTGCCCCAGCGCTTTGAGGTCAGCCGCATGTTTATTGAGTCGTTGAATATCACGACTGAACAGCGCTACCGTAGCCCCTTCCCCGGCAAAGGCCCTGGCAATTCCCTCCCCCAGCCCCCGCGACGCTCCAGTGACGATGGCAATTCTATCCTTTAACGTCTGTGCACTCATGGCTATCCTCAATAATTCAATTTAAATAATGGGTAACAGACAATGCTCGTCCGCATTATAACAAAATCTATTAATTGATTGAAAGTTGTGGTAATATATACCGCAAATGAAAGGAGGTCTGCCATGTATGACATATTGATAAAGGGCGGGAGAGTTATTGACCCGGCACAGAATTTAGATGGTACTCTGGACGTGGCCATAAACGGAGACAAGATTGCCGCCGTGGACAAGGACATATCCCCACAGGAAGGCCAGCAGGTGATAGATGCCAAAGGCAAGATTGTCACCCCGGGGCTTATTGATATGCACTGCCACGTTTTCGATAGCATCATGCCGATTGCCGTTGAACCTGATGTCGCCGGAGTGAAACATGCGGTGACGACAGTGGTAGACGGGGGAAGTGCCGGTCAGGCAACCTTCGCCGCGTTTCCCAAATATATCTTGCCCACCGCTCAAACCAAAGTTTTTTGCTTCCTTCACCTGTGCTCCTTCGGCCTGATTCCCGAACCGGAACTGAAAGACTGGGACGAGGTAAACCTGGACGGCATGGCAGCGACCATAGAAGCCAACAAAGGCATTATAAAGGGAGTTAAACTGCGCCTGGTCGGCAAGCTCGTGACCAGTGACGGCATTGAAGTGGTCAAAACAGCCCAGAAAATCGCCCGGCAGTTCGGCCTGCCGATACTGATTCACATCGGTGACACGGATAAACAGGTGCCGGCGACATTAACTCAGGAATGTCTTGCTGTGATGGAGGCCGGCGATATTCTCGCCCATGTGTATTCTGGCAATCAGGGCAGTGTCCTGCGCCCGGATGGCACGGTAGTGCCGGAGTTGAAGGCTGCCATGGAGCGCGGAGTCATACTGGATCCAGCCAATGGACGGAACAATTTCTCCTTCAATGTGGCACGCAGATGCCTGGCGGAAGGTATATTGCCAACCGTCATCGGCACCGACCTCAACCACCGGTGCCTGAAAGACCGGACGTTCAGCCTTCCCGTCAATATGTCCAAATTTATGGCGCTCGGGTTGGACCTGAAGCAGGTGGTGGCCATGTCTACTATCAATCCAGCATGCGCCATCCACGAGGAAGCTAAGATAGGCAGCCTCAAGCCAGGAATGGCAGCGGATGTTTCCATTCTGGAACTCCAGTCCGGTGCCTGGACGCTTATTGATACGCCGGGAGAGACCATAAAAACAGATAAGCTGCTTATGCCGGTTACTGCCATAAAGAATGGCAAGGTTATCCCGGCAGAGCCGGTGGCCCTGCCACCCGTGGCAAGCTAATTCAGTACGGTCCTGTTCGCGCGAAGCTGACCATCAGATATTGAATCAGCGGTAGAGTTGCTGTGCCCCGTAGAAGAACCTGGGCGGCCTGAGCTGGTGCCACACCTCATCGCAGGCTTTTAATTCCTCCTCGGTCAGGGTCAGTTCTATCGCGCCGGTATTTTCCTCCAGCTGCTTTATCGAGTTGGCGCCGCAGAGGACAGAGGTAATCGCTTTGTTATTCAGTATCCAGGCGAGAGCAAACTGGGGCATACTTCGCCCATGCTTCCGGGTAATCTCCTTGAACTGTGCCACGGCCTCAAAATCCCCGGGCAGCCAGTAGCGGTCGCTGTACATCTTTCCCATCATCTTGTTGCCGAATCTTGACCCTTCGGATGGTGGTTTGTTCGGGTCATGCTTGCCGGTGAGTATCCCGCCAGCGAGGGGATTGTACACGCACACCCCCACCCCCTCATTGAGACACAGCGGCAGCATTTCGTCCTCGACACCCCTGGTTACCAGGTTGTACGGTGGCTGCGTGCAGGCATACCGTGCCAGATTGAGCAACTCGCTCACCCAGAGCGCTTTGCAGAGCTGCCAGACAAGATAGTTGGAACAACCGATGTAGCGCACCTTCCCCTGGTGTACCAGGTCATCCAGAGCGCGCAGTGTCTCATCAATCGGCGTGGCATGGTCCCACCGATGGGTGTAGTAGATATCAATGTAATCAGTACCCAGCCGACGCAGACTGCCTTCCACGCCATCCATAATGTGCCTCCGCGATGTGCCAATATCATTAACCGTCGGGCCTGATTGCCAGCCGCCCACCTTGGTGGCCAGCACCACGTTGTGCCGTACCCCCTTGAGCGCTTTGCCCACGATTTCCTCGGTCAGCCCGTTAACATACTGGTCGGCAGTATCGATGAAGTTGATGCCGGCATCCAGCGCCCACTTCACCAGCTTGGCGGCTTCCGCTTCATCTACCTGGTTGCCATAGGTCATCGTGCCCAGGCAGATTTCGGATACCATCAGTCCAGTCCGGCCCATTCTCCGATACTTCATATCATTCCTTCCTTCCTTTCTCACCCGGTGTTTAATGCTTCATTTTAACACCAATTTAATCCCGCAACAAAGAGGTATTGACTGCCCATAACATTGACAGTAAAAGGTTAAAGCGATAAGATAACGAAAACCACCTGTACCGCAATCTTGTGAAAAATTTTATAAAAAACAGACGTTGAACTAAGGAGGGATACTATGCCCGGAGCAAAGATAAATGGGGTTAATCTATACTACGAAGTTACCGGAGACGGCTTCCCCCTGGTTCTGAGCCACGAATTCGCCGGAACGTATAAGAGCTGGGAACCCCAGGTGAGATTCTTCTCCCGTCGCTACCAGGTTATCACCTACAACCACCGCGGTTTTCCCCCGTCGGATGTACCCGAAAAAGCATCGGACTACTCGCAGGATATACTTGTTGAGGACCTGTACCAGCTCTTACGACATCTCGGCATTAAAGAAACTTATGTAGGCGGCTGTTCCATGGGCGGCAATATCGCCCTCAATTTCGGCATTGCTCACCCGGAAATGACCAGAGCCCTGATAATCGTCAGCGCCGGCGCCGGTAGCACCGGGCGGGATACGTTTGTACCCAAACTGGAAGGCATGGCACAGCAGGTCGAAAAAGTGGGCTGGAAAGTGCTGGCCGAGCAGTACGCTCAAGAGCCCAACCGCATCCAGTTAAAAAAGAAGGACCCGCGTGGCTGGCAAGAGTTCGTCGATGACCTCGCCGCCCATTCCAATGAAGGTTCAGTGCCACTGATAAGAGAGGTCATTATCAAGCGGCCGCCAGTTTCAGAACTCGAAGCCAGGCTCAAACGGCTGAAAATACCGGCGCTCATCATGATTGGTGACGAGGACGAGATGTGCCTTGACCCGGCACTGATTATGAAAAAACACCTGCCCGGCGCAGGCCTGCTGGTCTTGCCCCAATCCGGCCATGCCATCAATTTAGAAGAGCCGGATATCTTCAACCGGGCGCTGCTCGACTTCCTCACCGCCGTCGAGGCGGGAAAATGGGTGATACGCTGAATTCGGTATCACCGAGCCAGGGAATAAACAGGTTGACATCGCCGGTAGCTTATATTATTATGGCGCTGCCACTAATGTGCCCCTGATTTTTCGATATATCTTTCAGTGAGGTTAGATGATAGAAGATACACGTTCCCGTCGGCCGATTGAACGGAACATCGCCATGGAGCTGGTACGCGCCACCGAGGCGGCGGCCATGGCGGCGGCCCGCTTTCTGGGCAGGGGCGATAAGAAACTGGTGGACCAGGCCGCCGTGGATGCCATGCGTCTTGCTCTGGGCTATGTCAGCATGGATGGCATCGTGGTCATTGGCGAGGGAGAGAAGGACGAAGCTCCCATGCTGTATATCGGCGAGCATATTGGCGGCGGTTCAGGTCTACAGGTGGACATCGCGGTTGACCCGGTTGACGGCACCATGCTGGTGGCCAATGGCCTTCCTGAAGCCATCTCGGCCGTGGCGCTCTCGGCACGGGGTACTATTAACTGCCCGAGGCAATTTGTCTACATGGATAAACTCGCCACCGGCCCGGAGGCCAAAGACATGGTCGATATTAATGCGCCGGTTGCAGAAAACCTGAAAAACATCGCCAGAGCTAAAAAAAGAAACGTATCCGACCTGACGGTGGTGGTTCTGGATAGGCCGCGCCACGAGCAGCTTCTTTCTGAAATCAGGAGCGCCGGCGCCCGGGTGAAGCTGATACCGGCCGGCGACCTGGCGGCGGGTATTCAGGCCGCTCTGCCCGAGACGGGGGTGGATGTCCTCCTGGGTATCGGCGGCACGCCCGAGGGCGTACTCACCGCCGCCGCGATACAATGTATTGGCGGCATAATTCAATGCAAAGCCTGGCCACGAGACGACAGGGAGCGAGATGCGGCGCTGAAAGCAGGCATAGACCTTGACAAGGTCTATTATACCGACGACCTGATAAACAGTGATGACGTGTTTTTCGCCGCCACCGGGGTCAGCACCGGTGAGTTGCTGAAGGGCGTACGGTACTTCAGTGGCGGCGCCGCGACCCAGTCGCTGGCCATGCGCTCCAGTTCCGGCACCGTCCGCTGGGTTGACGCCCACCACAACTTCGACCGACTGGACAAGCTGAGGTCTCTCGAGCTCCCTTGACGAACGCTTTCGTCGAAGCTACGCCAGATTTGGGAATCATTTAACTACGTACTTTTTCACCAGGCCTACGGTATCAACCACAATCAGCTTCTGAAAGAGCTGGGTAAAGCGCTCTTCCAGCGCGTCTCCAATCCCTTTCAGGTTGTCTGACGGAATGTCCCACGTTTCTTTCTTGAAATCGCCAAAAGCTTTCTTGCGCGTTTTATACAGGAACTGCTCCTCAGTATCGCCCGACTTTCTCTCGTCGCGGTACTGCTGGAGCAGGTGTCTGTTAATCGTCTGCATTAATTCCGGTGGGAAATAGGGACTGTCGTAAATGATATTCTGAAACCCGGTGGCCAGATGGACCTCCGCAGTGCCAACCTCCGGGAATAGATGAAAAGCCTCATCGGGGAGCGTGGAAGCGCCGTGCTGCACGGCACCACCCATACCATATTCCTCGCGGGCGATCTTGGAAAGCGCCTTCAAAGTATCAAAGTCGAGCTCTACACTGGCGATTGCCCCATCGGGCAGGACCACGCCACCATGTGTCGTCCCGGTCTGCACGCTGATTTTGGAGATTCCCTTGATGTCCGGCCCCGTATGGGCACGATACCCGCTCATAAAAGCCCTTAGGTCCTCCACCGTGCTGTTCTGTTTGCCAACTTCCCCGATTTCGCCACCAACTGATATCGTAACCGCTTCCGGCTCAATGCTGCGGATGAACCTGGTCATCTCCGCGGTGACACGGCAGTTCTCCTCCTGCTGCTGCTCCAGGCTCTCTCGGTCAATATCAACCAGGGTGGAGGCATCAATATCAATATTATAGAAGCCCGCGCTTACCGCCTCCTGTATCAACGCCTTCATGCCCTCTATTTCCTGTCTGGGTTCGGCGCGGTATCTCTTTCGGTTCATCTGAAAATGGTCGCCCTGTATAAAAACAGGGCCCTGAAACCCCTCCTTGATGGCCGCTGCCAGGACACAGGTGACATATTCCGCCGGCTTCTGCTTGGTGTAGCCCATCTCGGAGCGGGCAATTTCAAAAATAAAGGCCCCGACCTCGTGTTTCAGCGCGGCACGGAAGACAGCCTGTGCCACCTGATAGGTCATGCCCCGGATGTTTATCGCCGGGACGGTTTTGTTATGATAAGCCCCCCCCCCGGCGGCCTCATACAGGCCCTGGATACTCGCCGGATAGATACCCTGACTTGCTGCCAGCTCCCGAATCTGCCGTCGGTTTTTCTCCCTGACCGGCTCATCAGCGCCAAAAACCGCCTGCTCCACCAGGCCATCAATTCTATCACCGGTTATTGATGTACTCATCTTTACCACCTCATTTGCTGTGCCTGAAAATAGTTCGGCGTCCGCTATACCGCTCTATATCATAGTGTTTTTCAACGTCCACGTAGCTCGTCCGACCGATGACCATGTCCATCGGGCAGGAGGTGACCTCGCCGTTTCTATAACATACCATCCTGCCGAAATCCCCGGTCATTATCAAATCAACCGCGGCAATGCCGAAATACCGCCCCATTCTCCGGTCATACGCGCAGGGGGCACCACCCCGCTGCAGGTGGCTCAGTACCACGCACCGCGTCTCGACCCCGATACCTTCATAGATTTCTCTGGCCAGAAAATCGCCAATGCCACCCAGCGTCTTATGGCCAAAGCCGTCCACGCCTTCCTGCCTGACGAACTCCTGGTATCCAATGGGCTTGGCTCCCTCGGCGACGAGGATGATTTCGTATCTCGCCCCCGACTTTCTCCCTTCCAGGAGCAGCTCATTCACTTTTTCAATGGAAAAGTCACACTCCGGGATTAAGATGATATACGCGCCACAGGCTTCGCCGCCTTCCAGAGCCAGCCAGCCGGTATGCCTTCCCATCGTTTCCACCACAAATATCCTCCGGTGTGACCCCGCTGTGGTTCTCAACCGGTCTACTTCCTCCGTAATTACGCTCATCGCGGTTTCAAAGCCAAGCGTGTAATCCGTTTCTACCAGGTCTTTATCAATGGTCTTGGGAATGCCCACCACATTAACGCCTTCCTGCGCCAGCTTCCAGGCCACGCCGAGCGTATCGTCACCACCAATCGCGATCAGCGCATTCAGTCCCAGCTTTTTAATGTTATCCAGCACCAGCTTAGAGCGGTCATTCTCCGGATTGTAAGGATTGGTGCGGGAAGTCCCCAGCATGGTGCCGCCATACCGGTCCCAGGTCCTCACCTTCTGCTCGTCCAGAGGGCTGATATAGTCCCCCGTTTTCAGGCTGGCACCCGCCTCATACATGAGCCCGCTCCAGCCGTTCCTGATGCCGAGCACCTCGTACTGGACCCCTCTTTCCGATTCCAGTCGTTTGTCCACAGCAGTTTTAACCACCCATTTGATAGCCGGATTAAGGCCAGCGCAGTCGCCACCGCCGGTAAGTATGCCAATCCTTTCCTTTTTCATGTTAGTTATAGCTTATAAATTTCTCTCCAACACTGTCAACTGGCGCTTATATCCCTGAAACATTGACAAGCCAACGGCAAGGAAAATAAAATACTCATCAACCGCAATGATGAGGAGTTAAATAAAAAAAGAGAGCCTCAAGGCCGCGTTAACTGACGGAAGGAGCCAGGTTAATGATTTTTAAGTCGAACATTATTATAAAGGAGGATTAAGAAATGAAAATAACCAAGGTTGAAGCCATTGAACTTCGTCTGGAGGAAAAAGAAGTCAGTGAAGCGAAATATTCATCGGCGCAGGACGCAGTCGTCGTTAAGGTCCATACCGATGAGGGTATTGTTGGCATCGGCGACTCGTATTCCTCACCCCACGTGGTAAAAGCGATGGTTGAAGCTCCCCTGAGCGGAGCGAGCGCCAGCGGCCTGGCCAGGCTGATTACCGGCATGGACCCGCTTGACATCAGGCCCATCAATCACCTGCTTCAGGCCCGCAATATCAGGCTGGGGCGTCGCGGCATCGTCTGCCACGCCATCGCCGCCATTGACATCGCCCTCTGGGACATTGCCGGCAAGTACTATAACCAGCCGGTCTACCAGCTCCTGGGCGGTGCCTTCCATAAGAAGCTTCGCGCCTACGCCAGCATTCTCTTCGGCCCCGACGGCAAGACGACTGCCGAAATCGGCAAGAGATGGGTGAATGAAGGGTTTACCGCGGTGAAGTTCGGCTGGACGCCGATGGGCCAGAGCGAAAAGCTGGACCTGGAGCTCGTGGAGGGGGGACGGCGTGGCCTGGGAGAGAAAAACGACCTCATCATCGATGCCGGTTGCTGCTGGGATACCAATACCGCCATCAAGCGGGCGCACCAGTTCCAGGATTACAACGTGCTCTTCCTGGAGGAGCCGCTCAACCGGGAGAACGTAGAGGGCTACCATAAGCTGACCGGCGTCTCCCCGCTTCCCATCGCCGCCGGTGAAGGCGAGGCGGGCCGATTTTCCCACCAGAGCTTTATGGAACGGAGTGGCATCAATATCGTTCAGATAGACCTGGAAAATACCGGGCTCACCGAGGCCTGCCGGGTGGCCGATTTCGCGGAAGACCACGGCGTCAAGGTAGTCAACCACTTCTACACCAATACCATCGGCTCCGCGGCGGGCCTGCACTTCCTGGCCTCCCGGCAGAGCGCCTTCATCATGGAATACTGCGTGGAAGAGACGCCGATACGCTGGGACCTGACCCGACAGAAAATGCCGGTGGTGGACGGTTATGTCGAGGTGCCGGAAGGCCCTGGACTCGGCGTTGACCTGGACGAAGAAGTTATCGAGCGCTATCGCGTAGGTTAATGATAAAGATAAGGCTATAATTCCACGCTGGTGCCGATGCCCGCCGGCACCGCTTTGTCATAGACCAGCTTGGCGGTGGCAGTGTCCTGAATGGCCAGGCCGTTGGACTTGAACAGGGTTATCTCCCGGCCATCCGCCCGACCTGTTTTCTTCCCGGTAATTACCTCGCCCAGCTCGGCATGCAGGTGGGATTTGTCTATTACCCCTTCCTCGATGGGGATGATGATATCGCCCGCCTCTCTCAGGCAGGCATCATACGAGTCAGCGATTACTTTCGACCGCTTGATGATGGCCGTGTCCATTTCACGGGCCTTTGGCGTATGGCTGCCGACACCGTTGATATGGGTCCCCTCTCTGACCTTGCTCCCATCAAACAAAGGCGTGGGCGAGGAGCTGGCGGTGCAGATGATGTCCGCCTCTTCCAGTATCTGGTCAGGTGAGCTGGCTCTGACAATATCAACTTGCAGCTTGTCGGTCATCTCAGTGATAAACCGGCTCACTGCTTCATCGTTTACGTCATACACACAGGCCTTGGCAATGTCCCTGGCGATGGTCATCGCCCAGAGCTGTGTCCGGGCCTGGGCACCGGCACCGAAGATGCCGACCTTCTGCCCTCTGTCTTCGCGGGCAAGATACCTGGTGGCGACCCCGCTGGCGGCACCGGTCCTGACCGCGGTAAGATAGCCGCCGTCCATAATGCAGATAACGTCTCCGGTTTCCGGGTCCTGAAGCAGTACCTTCCCCATGATGGTGGGCAGATTATGCTTTGCCGGATTGTTCACGTAGCTGGTCACCACCTTGCAGGCCAGCGCGCCCATCTCTTTGAGATACGCCGGCATATAGAGCGCCAGACCTTCCTGCGTGAACAGGTTGATGCGCAGGGGCAGAACCGCCGTGCCGGAGGCTAACTCGGCGAATGCCTTTTCCACCACCTCCATACACGGTGACATATCAAGCACTTTCATTACGTCATTTTTATTCAGTAATAGCACCGGTTCCCTCCTCCTGTTGTATTCAATAGCAATATATCACGGACAGCCAGTTCTGGCAATTACCGCCGCACTTTGCTTGAAAAGTTGATTTTTGATACGGTGAATGATAGTTTTATATCGTTCGCCAGTAGATGGGAGATATATACATGGCAGGCAAGGATGACATTAAACAGCAGGTGTTCCGCTACATCGAAAACAAACGCGATGAAATTGTCCGTACCATTAGCGAGCTGGTCCGGATTCCCAGCCTGACCGGACAGGAAGCCGAGGCTCAGAAATACATGCACCGCCTATACTCGGACCTGGGATTGAAGGTAACGTCTCGGGACGCTGACCTTGATAAAATCCGCCGCCATAAGGCCTACGTCAAATCTTCGTTTGATTACAGCGGACGCCCCAATGTCGTCGGCGTCAGGGAAGGCAAACCGCCAGCCAGGTCTCTGGTACTGAACGGGCATATCGACGTGGTCTCTCCGGAACCGGTTGCGCAGTGGGAGTTCCCGCCCTGGGAGGGAAAGGCGGTGGGAAACAAACTCTACGGTCGCGGTGCCTGCGATATGAAGGCGGGGCTGATTGTCAATTACTACGCGCTGAAAACCCTGCTGGAAACCGGATTCAAACCTGAAGGCACGGTTATCCTGCAGAGCGTCATTGAGGAAGAAACGATGGCCGGCGGTGGGACGCTCGCCTGCCTGCTCGAAGGGTTCACCGCCGATGGGCTCATCATCACTGAGCCAAACATGAAGATAATAATCGCCCATCCCGGCGTTATTTTCTTCAAGGTAAAGGTAATCGGGAAGTCAGCGCATGCCGGCATGGCGCACACCGGCGTTAATGCCATCGGCAAGATGAACCGGGTCTACGATGCTCTGGTTGAGCTCGACGAAAAGCGAGCGCAGGATAATTGCTATCCCCTTTTCGAAAAGCAATCCGGTCGCTCCTGCCATCTGAATATCGGCACCTGCCGGGCCGGCGACTGGATTTCCACCGTGGCCGGATGGGCGGAGCTTGACTGCCGGATGTCCCACCTGCCCGCCGAAAGCGTGGACGAAGTGAAGCGACAGGTCCAGCAGGCCGTTAAAAAGGCGGCCGAGAGCGATGAGTGGCTGCGCCAGCACCCGCCGGAAGTCATCTGGTACGAAAGGCAGGTTATACCGTGGGAACAGGCGCCGGACGACCCGTTTATCCTGGCGTTCAAGTCGGCGGCCGATAGCACGCTGAAATCGGATATTGATATTGTTGGAGCAACGTGGGGCATGGACACCCGTTTCGCCCCGTTTTTCAACATGCCGGCCATCTCTTTCGGACCAAACGGCGAGAATATCCACGGTGTGAACGAATACGTGGCTATCGACTCCGTAATAGACTGCACGAAAGTGCTCGCCGCCTTCATCATGGACTGGTGTGGCGTGCAGAAAGCTTAAACAGTGGAGGCCAATATGAACAAGTTACCGGTTAACGGCGAAAGATTATGGAGCACCATCATGGAGACCGCAAAGTTCGGTGGTACTGACAAAGGCGGCGTCTGCCGCTTAACGCTGTCCGATGCTGACCGTCAGGTACGTGACTGGCTGGTCAGGGAATGCGAGTCAGCCGGATGCGCCGTCAGCATTGACGAAATGGGCAGCATCTTTGCCCGGCGTTCCGGTAAAGTGAATACTCTGCCGCCGATTGCCATCGGGAGCCACCTTGACACGCAGCCTTCCGGGGGCAAGTTTGACGGCATTGCCGGTGTCCTCTCCGGCCTTGAGGTGCTGCGCACGCTGAACGAAGCCGGATATACCACCATTGCCCCTCTGGAACTGATTAACTGGACCAACGAGGAAGGCTCTCGCTTCACGCCACCGATGCTGGCCTCGGGGGTGTTCGCCGGTGTTTTTGAGCGTGACTTTACCTATGCCATTGAGGACCGCGACGGTAAAACATTTGTAGCGGAACTGAAGCGCATCGGCTACCGCAGCGAGCGGAAATGTGGCGACCATAAACTGGGTGCCTATTTTGAACTTCACATCGAGCAGGGGCCGGTACTGGAGGCGGAAAACAGGATGATTGGTGTGGTCACCGGCATGCAGGGACAGAGATGGTACGAGGTCACCGTGACCGGGCAGGAAGCCCATGCCGGCAGCACGCCCATGCACCTACGCCACGACGCCATGGTGGCCTGCGCCCGCATGGTCGAGGCAATACATGAAATCGCCCTGAACCATGCCCCTCTCGCCGTTTCAACAGTCGGCCTCGTTGCGGTCAAGCCAAACTCGAGAAATGTTATTCCGGGGTCGGTCTTCTTCACTGTCGACCTCCGCCACCCGGATGACAACGTGCTGCTGCAGATGGATCGGGAATTGAGGGAAAGGGTTGATAACATTGCCAGAGAAACCGATGTACAGGCAAAGCTGGTGAACAACTGGAATGTTGCCTCAATGGAGTTCAACGAGGAATGCATCAACCACGTGCGTAACGCCGCTGAAGCGCTGGGTTACCGTCACCGCGACCTTATTTCCGGAGCCGGTCATGATGCCGTCTACATCGCCAGGGTGGCACCAACGGGCATGATTTTCATTCCGTGCGAACACGGCATCAGTCACAATGAGATGGAGAATACGAAACCTGAATATGTGGCCGCGGGTGCCAACGTTCTCCTGCACGCCGTAACGGCCTATGATGAAGCCAGAAACGCAGCAACGCGCTGATTTACCGCTTCCGGCGCTTCCAGCATCGGGAAGTGCCCCGCATCACTGACAATTCCTATCTGTGCTCCAGCCACGGCATGGTAGCCCCCGGCAGCAGAGAAACACGTTCCAGATTGGCCTTCACGGGTTACTTAATATCGGCGCTGTCTGTCTCCACCGGAGAAGTCACCGCCCCCCCTGCCACCATAAGAACCGCCGCCTCTGTTATCAGAGCGGGGCCGAGCCGCACTGACCTTTAACGGCCGGTCTCTCAGAGTTTTACCGTCCAGCGCCGTAATTGCGGCCTGGCCTTCAGACACTGACGGCATTTCCACAAACCCGAATCCTTTTGGCCGTCCACTATACCTGTCGGTTATGAGGTCTACCGATTCAACCGCCCCGAAAGCAGAAAATTCCTGGCGTACTTCCTCCTCCGTGACATCATAGGATAGGTTGCCCACATAGATCTTCATCTTACTGCTCCTTGTTATTAGGCTATGGCTATTAGTACTCAGCTGCTTACCGGCTGTTTGTGCCTTCTTCTTGCGTTCTTTCTTTCTTTGAGTCGCGACGCCTCTCCCTTGGACACAAAATAACGATGAGCCTTTACCTCGCGCATAACTCCACTCACCTGTATCATCCTTTGGAAGCGCCGCAACAGCGCGTCTTGTGATTCACCATCACGTATCGAAACTTCTAACGACATAACACACCACACATTCTATTTGGAGCATACATGGACTCCGCATCCCCGCCTATGTATGCAGCCAAAGGTTTAATATAACACTATCTACTCTGTCTCATTTTACGGTAGCAATCACTACAATACACCGGCCTACCTGTACGAGGTTCAAAGGGTACTTCGGTTTCTTTGCCACACTCGGCGCAGGTCGCCGGAAACATCTGGCGGGGTGCACCGCGGCTGTAGCTGTCATTTCCGTATCGCTCTGACTTCCTTGCCTGGCGGCATGAAGGGCAGCGCTTGGGCTCATTGGTATAGCCCCTGGACTGGAAAAGCTCCTGCTCTTCAGCACCGAAAGTGAAGGTAGTCCCACAATCGGAACACTGGAGTGACTTGTCCTGAAAACTCATTGGATGACCTCCTCTCTTTGCAATTATAGCTTGCGTCCGGGTCATCCAATACCTGATTAAAACTGAGGTAACACAAACAGTATGTAATGCCCTAACCTAAACTATTCCTTAATTATACACAGAAGGGGCGCTGTTTGCAAAAGTCAATGTCAACTTAAATCTGAGGTAGTATGGATGGCAAACGAGTGAACAGTTACCGATAATTTTGGCTTAATCGTAACTATCGAGAAGAAAAGAGTTCTACCTGCCGTACCGTATGGTGGAGCTGAGTGGACAGAAAGAAGAACTTTTCAGATTCAATTCAGTCTGAGCACCTGATTAAAAGATACAGAAGGTTTGTCCCTGAGAGTGGAAAGAGGCAGTGAGTTTTGTGCCCGGAAGATGCTAGCGCGTATTATTCAGAGTCATTGTCACTTTCGTGGTAAAATTAATCGGATGGATCGTCACTGCCAAAGGAGGTAAAGATGCCATCAGTAGATGTGGTGAGTAAGGTAGACCTGCAGGCACTGGACAATGCAATCAACAACGTGAAGCGTGAAATCTCCACGCGATTCGATTTCAAAAACGTGAAGTCTGAGATCACT